>Ga0308019_10000107_pt1 | contig 48247 bp, 41 predicted proteins | sample Neamet284_FD_203135 | JGI IMG/M metagenome (GOLD analysis project Ga0308019, IMG submission 203135) | Marine microbial communities from water near the shore, Antarctic Ocean - #284 | ecosystem: Environmental > Aquatic > Marine > Unclassified | place: Southern Ocean | collected 2014-10-01
TATTATGCGGACAATGAATTTGTTCTGACTGTTTCGAAGGCACTTTAAGTTTTAGAGAACATTAACCTATTAATCATTATGGGTGGCAGTGGCCATCCATTGGGAGGAAAAAATGAAACTGATAACTGCAATTGTTAAACCGTTCAAGCTGGACGAAGTGCGAGAGGCCTTGGGAGAACTTGGAGTTTCCGGCGTAACAGTTACCGAGGTAAAGGGATTTGGCCGTCAAAAGGGTCACACCGAGTTATATCGTGGGGCTGAATACGTGGTTGATTTTCTGCCAAAAGTAAAAGTTGAAGTGGCGCTTGCCGACGAAATGGTTGAAAGCGCGGTTGAGGCAATTACTAAATCTGCAGCAACCGGTAAAATTGGTGATGGCAAAATTTTCATTAGCCATCTTGATGACGCAATCCGCATTCGCACCGGTGAAACCGGCGCTGAAGCCATTTAACCCAAGGAGTTAATGATGAGTGAGATTTTTGAACTACAGTACGCCTTAGATACCTTTTACTTTTTGATGTGTGGCGCCTTGGTCATGTGGATGGCTGCAGGCTTTGCCATGCTGGAAGCAGGCTTGGTAAGGTCTAAGAATACCACCGAGATATTAACCAAAAATATCGCGTTGTTTGCTGTTGCTTGCACTATGTATATGGTCTGCGGATACTACATTATGTACGCTGATTTGGGTGCTTTTTTCCTGAGTGGTATCACTGGTGATGGGGTTACTGGTGCTCAAGAACCTGCTACCTATGCACCCGCAGCTGATTTTTACTTTCAGGTGGTATTCGTCGCTACTGCCATGTCGATAGTGTCAGGTGCAGTCGCCGAACGAATGAAGCTTTGGGCATTTCTGGCTTTTGCAGTTGTTATGACGGGTGTTATCTATCCAGTAGAAGGTTCCTGGACTTGGGGTGGCAACGCAGTTTTCGGCTTATACACCCTAGGTGACCTTGGTTTTTCTGATTTTGCCGGTTCAGGTATTGTTCATATGGCAGGTGCCTCTGCGGCTCTAGCAGGCGTTATGTTGCTGGGAGCGCGAAAGGGTAAATATGGAGCTAATGGAGTAATCAACGCGATCCCAGGTGCTAATCTACCAATGGCAACATTAGGTACATTCATCCTTTGGTTAGGCTGGTTCGGTTTTAACGGCGGATCTGTTCTCGCGACGGCATCTGTGGAGAGCGCAAACTCTGTTGCAGTTGTGTTCATGAACACGAATGCTGCTGCTTGCGGTGGTTTAATTGCCGCTTTAATTTTGGCAAGAGCGTTGTTCAAGAAGGCTGATTTAACGATGGCTCTTAATGGCGCATTAGCTGGATTGGTAGCTATTACTGCTGAGCCTTCTACACCAACGGCTCTGGAAGCAACGTTATTTGGGGCGATGGGTGGAGTGCTAGTCGTATTTAGTATTGTTGCTCTGGACAAATTCAAAATTGACGATCCTGTCGGCGCTATCTCTGTCCATGGGGTGGTCGGGTTTTTAGGTCTTATGTTGGTGCCAATCACTAATGATGCCTCTAGCTTTTCTGGCCAGTTAATTGGCGCCGCGACTATCTTCGCTTGGGTATTTGGCTCGAGCACCGCGGTTTGGTATATTCTCAAGGCAACTATGGGTATTCGTGTCTCCGAAGAAGAAGAATTTACCGGTGTCGACATTGCTGAGTGTGGAATGGAAGCTTATCCTGAGTTTGTCAGTTAATGGTCTAATAGTAGTTAGTCGAGAAACCGGGGTCACGAGCCCCGGTTTTTTCGTCTACATAAAAAATTAAAACTCATAAATACGCGGGTTTTTCGGTATCCATGGATGCAATTTTAGTAAGAAACAGGTATCTTGGCTCTTGATAACAACATGTATGGAAATGAGACATTATGAAACTAATTACTGCAGTGATTAAACCGTTTAAACTGGACGACGTTCGTGAGGCGCTTGCCGATATTGGTGTGCAGGGGATTACTGTGACTGAAGTAAAAGGCTTTGGCCGCCAAAAAGGGCACACTGAGCTCTACCGTGGAGCAGAGTATGTTGTGGACTTCTTACCCAAGATTAAGTTAGAGATCGCGGTTTCAAGTGAGATGGTTGATAGCGTCGTTGAGGCTGTCACAAAATCCGCGGCAACCGGTAAAATTGGCGATGGAAAGATATTTATTTCCTCGTTGGATGAGGTTGTTCGCATTCGTACCGGTGAAACTGGTGTAGAAGCTATCTAGGTTGTTTTTTAGGTGTTCTTGTAGATTATATAGTGAAAAGTAAACAATTTAAGGTTGCATCCATGCCCAGGTTATTCGTTGTACTGTTATCAATGGTAGTGGCGTTGAACGCCTACGCTGCCGCCAGTGAGGGCGATAAGTCGATCGCCAGTACTATTATTGACAAGCTTAAGTCTGGGCGTTCTGATTTGGAATATGACGTTCTGGGCAAGGCGCCGGTTGACGGATTTTATCAGGTACAGGTAAGAGGTGGTCCTGTCCTTTATGTGTCAGCTGACGGCAATTTCTTCTTTGACGGGACTCTATACCAGGTCAAGAATGGACAATTTGCTGATGTCCGTGATTTGCGTTTGGATGTGGATCGGCGACAAACGTTCGCAACAATGCCTACTGATAGCATGATTATCTTCAAACCCGAGGGTCGCACCAAAGCTATAATTAACGTTTTTACAGATGTTGATTGTGGATATTGTAGAAAGTTACACAAAGAGGTTTCCCAGCTTAATGCCATGGGTATCGAAGTAAGATACCTTGCGTATCCACGTAGTGGCATTCCTTCCGCGTCCTATGACAAGATGGCTACGGTTTGGTGCTCAGATAATAGGAAGGATAGTCTTACCCGCTCAAAGAACGGCGATGATGATGTCATCTCAGTCTGTAATAATAATCCTGTAGCAGAGCACTTTGCCCTTGGCGGAAAACTGGGTGTTACTGGCACACCCGCAATAGTATTGATGGATGGGACTATGGTGCCCGGTTATAGAACTGCGGCTGACTTTTCCAGGCTGCTTGGTCTTAAGTCTGAGGCTCAGGGAACTTAGTCAAAACTCGTCAAATAACACTGAATAATTCTGCAAATAGTATAAAATTATCAACCGTGAAAAAAGGTGAGTTTTTTGCGAGTTTGGTTTAGTCAAAATTCTGAGGTGTTAAGGTGAGAGTCGTCAACATAGGTTTGTGTGGTTTAGGCACCGTCGGATCCGGCGTGTTTAATGTGCTAGCCCGAAATTCCAGTGATATTAACGCCCGTTCAAACTGTCAAATTAAGGTGGCTCAAGTCGGATGTCGTCGCGATAATTCCAGTTGTGACCTGACGGCAGTGGATGTCACTCGAGATATATTTGATGTTGCTAACAATCCAGACATTGACGTAGTAGTCGAGCTAATCGGAGGCACTACGGTCGCTTTTGACCTGGTTATGACTGCGCTCAAGAATGGCAAGCACGTCATCACTGCCAACAAAGCTCTAATAGCTGATCATGGATCGGCTATTTTTTCCGAAGCGGAATCTCGTGGTCTAATCGTTGCTTATGAAGCAGCTGTCGCTGGTGGTATTCCCATCGTGAAGGCTTTACGTGAAGGACTATCTGGCAATCGTATTAATTGGTTGGCCGGTATTATTAATGGGACTACCAACTTTATTTTGTCTGAGATGGATAGCAAGGGAAGAGAATTTTCTGATGTATTATCTGAAGCTCAAGAGAAAGGTTATGCAGAAGCTGACCCCACTTTTGACGTTGAGGGTATCGATGCAGCTCACAAGCTGGTGATTTTAGCGTCAATTGCGTTTGGTATTCCGTTGTCTTTGGACGGCATTTTCACCGCTGGTATTACTCAGTTAGAACCTCAGGATGTCGCCTATGCGAGAGAATTGGGCTACTCGATTAAACATTTAGGTATGGCTCGTCAGACAGAGGCAGGCGTTGAGCTTCGTGTGCACCCTACGCTAGTACCAGAGAGATCTTTGATCGCAGGTGTGAACGGCGTATCAAATGCGGTGATGGTTAATGCTGACGCGGTAGGTACAACACTATTTTATGGACCTGGAGCTGGTGCAGAGCCGACAGCATCTTCTGTGATAGCTGATGTCGTTGATGTGGCGAGACTGATGAATTCTAATGCTGATTCTTGGGTTCCGGCTCTTGGTCGAATCTCCAGCGAGCTTAAAGAACAAACGTTATTAAACATTCAAGATGTTGAAACAGGTTTTTATATACGCTTCTCGGCATTGGATCAGCCAGGCGTGCTATCCAATGTCACCAAAATAATGGGAGATGCAGGGATTAGCATTGAGGCTATTATTCAGCGCGAGCAGCCTGCTGGAGAAAGTTATGTCAATGTCATTATTCTGACCAACGTGACTAAGGAAAAATGCTTAGACGAGGCCGTTGAGCGCATTGAGCTGCTAGACACGGTTCGAGGGCAGGTCAATTTCATTCGTGTTGAATATTTGGACCAACACTAACAACCGATCAAGAATTAAAACCAATAGTTGCCAATCATGACTAGGAACACAGTTAAATGAAATACATCAGTACCCGTGGTGGTGTAGCACCAAAGAGTTTTGAGGACGTTATTTTAACTGGGTTAGCGCCTGACGGCGGACTATTTGTGCCTGACCAACTTCCGCAGTTCAGTCATAGCGAAATCAGCTCTTGGCAGAACCTTAGTTATGAAGAACTGGCTCTAAAGGTCATTAGTCCTTTTGTTGATGACGAGATTCCTCAATCTGATCTTAAACAACTTATTGAAAAATCATATTCCACCTTTAGGCATAGTGAAATTGCACCTTTAGTGAAGACCGGTGAAAACGAATGGATCCTCGAACTCTTTCATGGGCCAACATTGGCGTTTAAAGATTTTGCGCTACAGTTTTTGGGCAACCTACTCGACTACACGCTAGAGAAGCGACAACAAAAAGTGGTTATTATGGGTGCCACTTCGGGAGATACTGGTTCTGCTGCCATAGAGGGCTGTCGCCGTTGTAACAACATTGATATTTTTATTCTCCACCCTTATCAAAGAGTTTCAGATGTTCAGCGACGTCAAATGACCACCGTTCAGGCCGATAATATTCATAATATCGCCTTGCATGGAAATTTTGACGATTGTCAAAATATGGTTAAAGCGAGTTTTGCTGATCAATCATTTTTGCCTGATGGACGCCAGCTTGTGGCGGTTAATTCCATTAATTGGGCGCGAATTATGGCCCAAATTGTTTATTATTTTTGGGCGTCGTTACGACTGGGGGGGCCGGATCAAGCGATATCGTTTTCGGTGCCAACGGGTAATTTTGGTGATATTTTTGCTGGTTATCTGGCCTCTAAAATGGGTCTGCCAATCAAACAGTTAGTGATCGCCACTAATCAAAATGACATTCTGCATCGATGTATTAGCGAAAATGACCATACTACACGTCCGCTTGAACAAAGCTTGGCCCCAAGCATGGATATTATGATTTCAAGTAATTTCGAGCGATTACTATTCGATCTCTATGACAAAGATGGTAAAGCGATAGTGGATTTGATGACAGATGCAAAGGCTGGTCATATGCGCCTCTGTGAAACTGTACTAACCAAGGCACGCCAGCTCTTCTCTAGTTATCGTTGCGATGATAAAGAAATGGTTGAGTTGATTCGCGATACCTTCCGAGACCATGATTACCTTCTCGATCCACATACGGCTATAGGCTTGGCCGCCGCAAGAGAGTGCCGCGCGGATCTTCAAACGCCTATGGTGGCTCTGGCCACAGCCCATCCCGCGAAGTTTCCTGATGCTGTAAAGCAGGCCGGTTATCCTAGTGATCCCGAATTACCCTCTCATATGGAAAATCTATTCGAAAGGGAAGAGCGGTTTACGATATTGGACAACGACCAATTAGCGGTACAGAGTTTTATATCCGATAATATTACTGCGTAGAAACCGTAATGATGGGGAATACGTAAGAGTAGCTGAACAGTCGAAACTATCGAGACGCATTTATGAGTGAAGAAAATAAATTATCTAAAGAAGATCAAGACAGAGTTGATAAATACCTGAGTAGTGGGTTCAACACGATTGAACGTAAACCCTTTAACGGCTGGCGACTGCTCGGTGGAATTTGGATTGTGGTGGCGGCTTTGGGTTGGGTTAGTTGGTATATTGGTAAAGAGGCCGGATACCTGTAGATTTTGACATTGTAAGCTCACTTTTCGGGAGATTCTTAATGCACGCTGAGTCAATGCCAACAGCCACTATGATCAGTACCAATGGTGTTGAGCTGGAGGTTTTCCAAGCCGGACACGGTGGCATTCCAATAGTGTTGTGTCATGGTTGGCCAGAGTTGGCATACAGTTGGCGTTATCAAATTCCCGCCTTAGTCAGAGCTGGTTACCACTGTATTGTGCCCAATCAGAGAGGCTACGGCCGTTCCAGTAGACCCCCTGAAGTAAATGCCTATGATATCCATCATTTAACTGACGACCAAAATGGGCTCTTAGACGCTTTGGGTATCGACAAAGCTATCTATGTTGGGCATGACTGGGGTGCCATTATGTTATGGCAGCATGCGTTGCTAAATCCTGAACGTGTAATTGGCATGGCCAATATGTCAGTGCCCTTTAAGGCGCGCGAGCCTTCAGAGCCCGTGGCTTTTTGGGAGAAGGTGCTGGGCGAAGATTTTTATCTGGTCCATTTTAATCGCTATCCCGAGGTGGCGGCACTCTCATTTGAAACCAACCCGAAAAGGGTTTTAACCAACCTCTATCGAACGAGACATTGGTTAGATGATGGATTGTCTCAACCTGATGGCTACTCGATTGTGCGGTCTGCAGAAATTGATAATCAACGCGGGGAGTTAATGCTTAGTGAAGAAGACCTAATGGTCTTCGTGGAAGCTTTTAAGCATAGTGGATTTGTCGCGCCATGTAATTGGTATAGAAATATCACACGCAATTGGGAAACTATGGGTCATGTTAAGCAGATTATTGAGCTGCCATGTCTTATGATTTATGGTGAGCATGACATGGTGCCAAAAGTTGATATGACCGATACCGTGCTAGATTTAGAGGTTAAAACCTTGAAATGTGGCCATTGGATTCAGCAAGAGGAGCCAGAGCAAACTAATCAAATTTTGCTGGACTGGCTACAGAGAAAAACGTATCCACTTTTGAGCTTGTAAAATGCAAATCCAGAGCCGATCCTATGACTTAAATAGCTGCGATTTCCCTGAGCAGATAGACCCACTTCTGCAGCGAGTTTATGCCGCTAGAGGTGCCAAAAACGAATTAAGTTTGGATCGCCACCTTTCTGGCCTTCCTTCACCTCATCTAATGCTAGGTATGCCGGTTGCAGTGAAGCGTCTTATTAGCGCCCTGCATAACAATGAGCATATAGTGATCGTGGGTGATTTTGATGCCGATGGTGCAACTAGTTCAGCTTTAATGGTGCTAGCCTTAACTGCTATGGGCTTTAAAAAGGTTAGGTTCTTGGTACCGAATAGATTTGATTATGGTTATGGTTTAACCCCAGAAATTGTCGATCTAGCCGCACAGAATAAGCCCCAATTAATAATTACTGTCGACAATGGTATATCCAGTGTTGAGGGCGTTGCGCATGCTCTCACCCTTGGCATAGAAGTAATTATTACTGATCATCACTTACCGGGTAGAGTGCTACCCAATGCAGTTGCTATTGTTAACCCCAATCAGCCCCTATGTGAATTTCCAACTAAAAATCTTGCTGGTGTTGGTGTGGCTTTTTACCTGTTAAGTGCCTTGCGTGTTGAGCTTCGAAAGCAGAATTGGTTTGTAGAGAATAATCTCATTGAGCCCAATATGGCCGCATGGCTTGATTTGGTGGCGTTAGGAACCGTCGCTGATGTTGTGCCCCTAGATCAGGTCAATAGAGTATTGGTTTACCAAGGTTTGTTGCGTATTCGTGCAGGCCAATCCCGTCCAGGTATTCAGGCTCTATTGAGAATTGCAGGAAAGAATCCTCGACGTTTAGCCTCTGCAGATCTGGGCTTTGCTATTGGTCCACGCTTAAATGCCGCCGGGCGGCTAGACGATATTTCACTAGGTATTCAATGCCTGCTGACGGATGACCATCAACTGGCGATGCAAACTGCTCAAGAGTTGGACCAACTCAATAAAGACCGTCGATCAATTGAACAAAGTATGCAACGAGAAGCTATGGTTGAGATGGATAAACTGTCATTTGATTCAGATGAGGTTCTCCCTGCAGTTTTATGCCTTTTTCATCCAGACTGGCATCAGGGTGTGGTGGGGTTGTTGGCATCTCGGTTGAAGGAAAAATATCACCGTCCAGTGGTGGCTTTTGCGCGCGGCGATGAAGGTATCTTAAAAGGTTCGTCTAGATCGATCCCAGGGCTACATATCCGTGATGCTCTAGACGCAGTGGCTACCCAACACCCTGGTTTGATAGACAAGTTCGGAGGTCATGCCATGGCAGCGGGGTTGAGTTTGCCGGAGAACAAATTTGAACAGTTCACTGAGGCCTTGCAGACGTATGTTGAAAAAGCGCTTAACGACGATGATTTAGCCGCTAAAGTAATCACAGATGGGAGCCTTGAATCTAATCAATTAACGATGCACACTGCCGAGCTTTTGCGAGAAGCAGGCCCTTGGGGTCAGCAATTTTCAGAGCCGTGTTTTGATGGGAATTTCGAGCTAAAACAGCAGCGTATCGTCGGGGAGAATCACCTCAAGTTAGTGCTAGCTCATGAAGCGACACCGGAGATTAATATTGATGCAATTTACTTCAATATAGATACTGATTTATGGCCGAACAACCAGGCTCAAAGAGTTAGATGCGTTTATCGTTTGGATATTAATGAGTATCGAGGTCAAGAAAAGTTACAGTTCTTGATTCAATATATGGAAGCTATTTAGTAACTATTACAAGAAAATAATTATGAGTTTAAAATCCGATCTTCGTGCAGATATACTTCTGTTGACGACTGCATTTATCTGGGGCTTTGCTTTTGTGTTTCAAAGTACCGGAATGGAGCACATTGGTCCTTTTACTTTTGTCTTTGGTCGTTTTGTCATCGCCACTATAGCTATAGTACCCATCTGGTACTTTATGGAGAAGCCGAAGAAAATTTGGGTTTCGCATCCAATGGATATTAAGGCAGTTCAGTTGGGTATTATCATGGCAGTTGGCATGTTAGTGCAGCAGTCGGGTCTTTTATATACAACGGTAGCTCGGGCAGGGTTCTTAACCGGTGTATATATTATTTTTGTACCCTTAATTGGTCTATTTATAGGTAGCCGGACTGATTGGCCAACATGGATTGGCGTTGCGCTTTCGTTAGTGGGCTTGTATTTTCTTGGACAGATTCAAACTGACCAGTTTTTGATTGGCGATGGGTTGATCTTGATTAGTTCGGTATTGTGGGCCGTGCATGTTATCTACACCGGGAAAGTAGCCAATAAAACATCAGTATTTAGATTGATGTTTCTGCAATTTGCTGTCGCAACTGTACTTAGTGGGTTCGTAATGCTCATCTTCGAGAACTGGGATTGGCAAGCAGTGAAAGAGGCTGCTGTGTCATTATTGTTTGTGGGTGTTTTATCATCCGGTATTGGATTTTCCTTACAGGTGGTGAGCATGCGCACTGCGCCACCATCACACACTGCCCTTATTCTTAGCTTCGAAGCGGTTTTTGCTGCCATCGGAGGGTGGTGGCTACTTGATGAGTACCTCACTACTCCCGAGTTGATTGGTTGTGGCTTGATCTTAAGTGGCGGGCTGGTCTCGCAGCTAAAGGTGTTACTTAAAGTCTCAGGTGATGTTATCGAACATCCCCGAGGAGTTAATTAATAGCCGGTATCTCTAGAGATTCTCGAGAAGAGCACTGAGTGTCGTTAGGACGACTGCTTTCATCATGGGCTGGGCGAGCTCCGTTGGATGAAGGCCGTCTTGCTGAATCATTCCCTCAGTAACGGCTAGTTCTTCAAGCGCGAAAGGAATGAGCTGAACGTTCTGTTCTTCCGCTAAGGCGGGATATACTGCGGCAAAGGCTCCGGTGTAGCGGCGGCCATAATTCGGAGGGATACGCATACCAAATAATATGGGCACAGCTTTTTTCTCACGGCACAGCGCGATCATCAAGCTTAAGTTCTTTTTCATTAGGCTAAGAGGATGGCCGCGCAAACCATCATTGCCACCAAGTTCGAGCACGACGAAGTCAGGCTGAAATTTCTCTAAAAGCAATGGCAGTCGTTCTAAACCGCCACCAGTGGTATCACCGCTTATGCTGCCGTTGACTATTTTGTGCTCAGGGTGCAAGTCATTTTGAAGAAGATTGACCCAGCCTTTCGCAGGATTTATACCGTATCCTGCGCTCAAGCTATCACCAAGCACCAGTATGGTTGATCCATAAGTGTTGGCGCCGAGTAAAAGAAACAGGCAACATAGGCGTTTGAAAATAGTGAGCATAAAACTTCCCGATTATACTTTCATTAAAATAAGTAGCGGAAGTGTAAGCGATTTTGCAGGCAATGGAACCCATCAATGATTAAAGTTAATAATGTAGGTAAGCAGGTAGTTACAGCTGAGGGTACTCTGGAGATTTTAGAGGGCATCAATCTTTCACTGACAGATGGCGAAACGTTGGCTATTGTTGGGCCATCTGGGTCAGGTAAGTCCACGCTGTTAGGTATTCTCGCGGGTCTTGATTTACCCAGTTCTGGTTCGGTGGCACTTAACGGTCAAGATATTACAGCCATGGATGAAGAAGGCAGAGCTCAGGTTCGGGCTAAAGATGTCGGCTTTGTCTTTCAGTCATTTCATCTGTTGCCGGGGCTAACCGCATTAGAAAATGTTGCTTTGCCGTTGGAACTTAATGGCGATGCCAATGCTTTAGCAACTGCCAAAATCTATTTAGATCGAGTAGGCTTAGATCACCGCACCACCCACTACCCACGTCAGTTGTCTGGCGGAGAACAGCAACGTGTCGCAGTAGCCCGTGCTTTTGCCTGCAAACCGACCATATTATTTGCCGATGAGCCAACGGGTAATCTAGATACAGCGACGGGCGAAATTATCAACGACCTGCTTTTTGATCTTAACCGAGAGGAGGGGACCACCCTGGTTCTGGTCACCCATGAGATGAATTTGGCGGCGCGTTGTCATCGTACAATGCAATTACAAGCAGGTCGTCAGGTCGATAGCGCTGCCACCGCAACTGCGAAACAGGCGAGTTGATGCTATCTCTCCGTATGCTAATTCGCACCTGGCGTGGTGGTGAACTTGGGCTCATCCTGTGGTCGCTGATTCTAGCGGTTGCTGTGGTAACATCCGTGTCATTGCTGGCTGAGCGCATCGAAAAAGCGCTTACACAGGAGTCCAGTAGCTTCTTAGCCGCTGACTTATTAGTCCGAAGTAGCAAAGAGGCGCCTATAGAATGGGTTGACGAAGCCGCTAGGCTAAATGTCTCGACTGCTAAAACAATTGGGTTTGCGTCGATCGTATTCTTTGGTGATGAACTTCATCTAGCGTCAATCAAGGCCGTACAAAGCAACTATCCGTTGCGCGGTGAGATCAAGCGGTCGACAACACCGTTTACCCGAGATCCCAGTTTAATTGAGTCTGTGAATTACGGCCCAAGCAAAGGTGAAGTCTGGGTAGATGCGCGTTTATTACCGCTACTTAGTATCCAGCTAGGCGATGTTATAGAGCTTGGCGATATATCGCTCAAGGTCAGCCAAATTTTAGTAGAAGAGCCTGATGGTAGCTCTTATTCCTTTCTTGGTGCGCGGGTACTAATGAATTATGCCGACATACCCGCCAGTGGGATTATCCAGCCGGGTAGTCGAGTGACCTATCGTTACCTTATGGCCGCTAATGATCAGCGAACCTTTGCAGACTATAGGGCTTGGCTAGAGCCCCAATTAGACGTTCATGATCGACTGATTACACCTGATCAGGCGCAGGCGAGCATTGCGGACACGATGGACAAAGGCCGTCGGTTTCTTCTGCTAGCGGGCAGTATTGGTGTTGTCCTTGCAAGTATTGCCTTGGCGCTAGCCAGTCATCATTTTGCCAGTGGTCAAACAAAGACCGTAGCACTTTTAAAAAGTTGGGGCGTTCCAGCATCTAGAGTTCGTCGTTTGTATTTTCAGCAGAGTTTGTGGATGGGACTCTTTGGGTCTTTGTTAGGACTCGCTATGGGGTTTCTGTTCCATCATCTATTGCTGGCTATCGTCAGCGAATGGCTGCCCATTGAATTACCCACGGCAGGATTTCGTCCTTGGATAACTGGTGCAGCAACGGGATTGTTGTGTCTGGTAGGGTTTACACTACCGGCACTATGGCACCTTCCGTCGCAGTCACCGCTGGCAGTGCTGCGTCAGGATATTATCTTGAAGCCGCTAAGTTCTGCGGTCCGCGTAATACTTGGTGTATTAGCAATTGCTGGGTTACTGTTTTGGTATAGCAATAATATTTATCTGACCTTGGCTATTCTTATCGGTTTTGGAGCTACTGCGCTTGCCTCGGTGATCGCTGGTTTGTCGCTGCTGCGAGTAGCAATGAACTATGGACAACGCATGGGCAGTGTATGGCGTTTAGCCTTGACGAATTTATGGCGAAGGCGATCACAGAGTCTCATTCAGATGGTTGGTTTTTCTGGTGCCATTGCGTTGCTAATGATTATGGTAGTTGTGCGTACCTCACTCATTGACCAGTGGCAGTTTCAGCTAGCTGAGGATGCGCCCAACCACTTTTTAGTCAATGTAGCCCCCTATGAATTAGACGATGTTAGGCAGTTAGTTGATGACAACCAACTGGAGACAGCGGGCTGGTACGCCATGGTTCGAGGAAGAATGACCGCGATAAATGATGAGTTGATTAGCGAAGCTCAAAAAGATAATCATGAATCCTTCCGACGTGAACTCAATCTGAGCTGGACCACTGAACTACCTGAGGGCAATAAAGTTGCTCAGGGGCAATGGTGGGATACTGATATGCTCTCCGAATTTAGTGCCAAGACCAATGCGCAAGGTCAACGCATAGCCCCAGTGTCTTTAGAAGATGAGCTAGCCGGTGAACTTGGGCTAGAGCTAGGTGATCGCATCACCTTTAGTGTGGGAGGGTTAGTTTTTGAAGCCGAGATGATTGGTACTAGAACCTTAAACTGGGACAACATGACACCCAACTTTTACTTTTTATTCCCAGAGGGCATGTTGGAAGAGTATCCGCGAACCAGCATGACTAGCCTTTATATTCCGGCTGAAAAGAAGTTGTTGGTCAACGACATACTACGCAGTTTTCCCACTGTTCAAGTGATTGAGCTAGACAAAATAATCGACCGTATTCGCACCATCGTATCTCAGGTGACGCGTGGTCTTGAAGTGATGACTCTGCTAATTTTGGGTTGTGGTATTTTAGTTATGTTCTCTGCGGTGAGTTTGTCAATGGCAGAGCGATTGCAAGAAAGTGCTATTTTGAGAACATTAGGAAGCTCGCGGCGATTAATACTAGGTATCCAGTTAATAGAATTTAGTACCTTGGGTGTTATGGCGGGCCTACTTGCAAGTGCTGGGGCTGAATTGTCTGTGGCAATGTTGCAACGATTTATGTTTGACCTGCCATTCTCAATGCATCCATGGTTGTGGTACGTAGGTCCAAGCATAGGCGGCCTTTTGGTGGGTAGTTTAGGCGTGGCGTATAGTCGTAAAGCAGTTGTTCAACCGCCCCTTGAGGTATTGCGGAGTCTTTAGAAGACTATTTAATTGGCAGCTGAATACTAAAGGTAGTACCTTGATCTTCATCTGACATCACAGCTATTTGGCCGTGGTGTTGGTCAGTGATAATAAAGTGAGTGAAAGATAAGCGCTGATCAGCATCGTGCCGACTATTGGTCTCTTCGGATGTGGAGAAAGACTCGAATAAATGCTGTTGGTCTGCGGTACTGATAATTGCTCCATTATGCTGAAAGCGAATCCATAGATCATCATAGAGCCGAGTCACCGCAATACGAATAGTTGGTTTGTAGTTGTCGTCTTCGACTCTGCCCAGCGCATTACAAGCGTGACGAATTAAGCTCAGAAAAACTTGTTGTAGCTCGGTGGTATAGCAAGCAAAGTCAGGCAGGTCGTCTGCATAGTCGATCTTGACATCGATGTCTTGGAACCTCAGCCCCGAGGTTACAGACAACACATCTCCGGCTAACTCAACACTGTGATCAATGATCTCCGTAATATTTGCCTGAGACTTTACGTCACCGCCAGAACTGGAAAATTCCATCAGATTTTCAATGACCGATCTAGCCTGCTGGCCTCGAATCACACTGTCTTCCAAGATCTCTTGCAGGGCGACCCGATCGAAGGGTTCATCAGTGAGACCTTGGCGAACGGTCTTAACTGATTTTAACATGGCTCGCAAAGGTAGATTAATGTCATGAGCCATATCAGACGCCATTTCACCCATTAAGGACATTTTGTCGCGCTGAATAAGCATGGTTTCACTTTTTACTTGCTGGGTTACATCATCTATCAAAATGACAACGCCAGTCTCGGTCTGATCGGTCAGTGGATAGATGGTAATATCGAAATGATATTGTCCGCGTTGGCTATATTTTATGGTCACGGCGGCCTTTTGTTCTAGGGCCTGCGCGATCTGCTCGGCAGTGACTGTAATTTCAGGGTACGCCTTCCACAAATCTTTGCTAATCGCATCGGCTGTTGAGACACCACTAATTTCCTCGGCACGACGATTCCACTGAGTGATTTTATTTTTATTGTTCAGTCCAATCAACATTAGGGGCATTGAACTCAGAATTTCTGTGATGTAAGACTCAGATCGTCGCAATTGTGAGGTGGTAGATAGATGTCCGCTAATCTCTGTTTCCAGCGCTTTATTACTACCTTTTAATAGGTCATTTGCTTCGTTAAGCGTCGCTGTGCGCTCTTGCACTCTTACTTCTAATTGAGCTTTGATTTCTTCTAGCTCACGGTTGTAGCGGTGGGACTGTCGGCGACTGAAGAACAATCTCACTATGGCCAATGACAGGGCAATAATGAAAATACCGCTAGAAAAATTAGCGATCCATTGCCAGTTGGTAGACCCATCAGCTTCTCTAAACACCCGAAATATATCAGCCACGGCCAACTGGGCAAAAAACAAACAGGAAAGTGCGATGATTTTTTTCATGTAATCCATTGCTGTAACAGTATTTCAAGTCAATAGAATGCCACATAATTGAAATGAAATCTCTATTCTTATATCTGTATTTAGTGTGGCTAACACTAGCAGTAATAAAACTATTATTGGTTAGTCTGTGCCGCAGCATTGATCGAAGGAGTCATATCTAAAGTAATACAGGTTTTTGGCCATACTTTAATGTGGGCACGGCTGTAAGACTTAGATTAGACTGAGTCATTATGGAAGCCATTCCTTTTATTAACGTCGCTCTCGCATTTGTGCCAGTCATGGTGGTATTAATCGTTATGTTCCGATGGTCGCTGGCCGTTTCTGAAAGCGCAGTTGCCTTGGCGCGGATGCTTATACAACTAATTTTGATTGGCTATGCCCTAAATTGGATTTTTGCGGTTAATTCCTCTTGGCTGGTACTAGGGTTACTCAGTTTTATGTTAATTGTCGCTAGCACAATTGCTCTTAGACCGCTGGCTACAAAAAAAGGGTGGCGTGATTATGCTCAGGCTTTATGCGCAATATCTTGCGGTGGCGGTGCGACTCTCGCTTTTATTATCTATTTTGTCTTAGATATTCGGCCCTGGTATCAAGCGAGCAGTATTATCCCAATAGCGGGTATGATTTTTGCCGCCTCAATGAATGCGGTCAGTGTGGCCGCTGAGCGGTTTGTGATGGAAGCTAAACATGGGTCTGCGCCCTTCATTGCCCGCAATGAAGCCTTTAAAGCGGGATTGATCCCGATTTTTAATAGTTTGTTGGCAGTAGGACTGGTTTCTCTGCCTGGAATGATGACTGGCCAAATATTATCTGGTGTGCCGCCACTTATTGCGGCTCGATACCAAATTGTGGTGATGTGCATGATTACGGGTGCTTCAGGCATTTCTGCAGCCCTTTATCTGCATTTGGTCAGCAAGACTAAAACCACTTAGGCTTTATGAAGAACAGCTGACCGAGATAGTTTCAGCCCAATCCGGCGGGAGTCCAGCATACTTTTGTGCTCGAGGGTGTTCATCATAGGGATTCTGCAAGACTTCAAGTAACAGATTAACCCCTGAGTAATTGCCTTGCTGGGCTTGTTCTATCACTGCTTGAGCCATGTAATTACGCAGAACATACTTGGGATTAGTGGCCAACATTTGCTGGCGTCGCTGTACATCAGTTACAGTTTGCTGGCCTAATCGTTGGCCATATTTTTCAGCCCAGAAATCAAATGCTTGGCGATCGATAAACATATCGCGGGCTACCGTTCTATTTTCGGAAAAGTGGCAAAGATTACGAAAAAACAATGTGTAGTCGACATTGTTTGCTGCCATCAGTTCTAGCAATTGATTAATCAAATCTTCGTCTGTGTCGTTGTAATGAGACAATCCTAACTTAGTTGCCATTAAACCTCGATACACAGTCAGAAATGTTGGTTCATAGGTTTTCAGAATACTTACTAGTGTTTCAGAGGATATTAATGTCATCAGAGAAGTTGCCAAGGCATTTAGATTCCATAGACCCACCGATGGTTGATTTTTAAAAGAATAACGTCCGTTGGCGTCAGAGTGATTACAAATAAAATCTGGGTTGTAGGCATCTAAAAACCCAAACGGGCCATAGTCGATGGTGTCGCCCAATATCGACATATTATCGGTATTCATCACCCCATGGGAAAACCCAACCGCCTGCCAGTGGGCAATCATTTTGGCAGTTTCAGTTACTGAGTGTGCAAACAGTTTGGCATATTTTCCATCATCATCTGACCAACTGGGGAAGTGTCGATCAATCACGTAGTTGGCCAGGGCTTTTATCGGTTCAGGTTGGTTTCGATAGTGAAAGTGTTCAAAGGAGCCGAAGCGGATATGACTACGTGCCACACGGCAGACTGTTGCGGCGGATTCCACTTCCTCACGATAAACTGGTGTTTTACTCTCAATCAGGCATAGGGCCCTAGTAGTGGCTATACCTAACCCATGCATTGCTTCGGAACAAAGGTATTCACGAATACTTGAACGCAGCACTGCACGTCCGTCAGCAAAGCGGGAGTAGGGTGTGGTACCCGCGCCTTTAAGTTGAATATCCCAGAGCTCTGATACGCCAGTAAGGGCATCTTCGACTTGTAATTCACCTAGAGTCATGGCTCGACCATCGCCTAATTGACCAGCCCAAACACCGAACTGATGCCCTGAATAGACCAACGCAATTGGCTGCAGGTTTGTGGCAGAAAAGTCTCCGGCCATTAAACTCAGCATGGTTTCGCCTGCTATATCCTCGGGCTTTAGACCAAGCTCTTTGGCCAGTTGATCATTGCTACTAACCAGTACTGGGCTGGACAGTGGGTTGGGCGCTACCGCACTGCAATGCAAATCGCTCTGATCGCTAAAAGCATCCAAAAAGGTATTTTTCAAATCCCTCACCAGAGGGAAATTGGTATCAGTCATAGTTTTATTCAACACCTTCAAGATCGACATCTTGCCAGCTAATTCTAGCTAGATTGTCGGCATGTAGACTACTAATATAAAGCCAATCGTCCGTTTCCAGCGCGCCGGTATTGGTGTGATGTTGGCCATCGGGGTCTTGCAGTGAAACCAGTATCTCTCCTTCTCCAGTCATAGCGAACACATGGCTATAGGGTACCGCCTGAGGGCGCATAAAGAGAGGCAGGCGCTGGACTATCTTTCGCATTAGAGGAGAAGCCGACAAATCATCTAGCGGTTTACTGCGGGGCGATACCAACCCTACCCAAAAACGCCCGTCGTTGCCACGGACAACATTGTCTGGAAAGCCTGGTAGATTATCGATTAGTACCTCTGATTGGCCTGTCTTGTCACCCTGCAACCAATACTTGTGAATACGGTAGGAGCCGGTCTCATTGATGAGAACAAACTGGCTATCAGCATCTACCGCAACACCATTGGCAAAATTCAGACCATCCATTAACATTTTTGTTGTCTGGTCTACGGGATCATACACAAGAAGGCGACCATGGCTGCCGTGCTCCATAGTATCTAAAAGACTTGCTGCATAGGTTCCACCATTGGTTTGAGCGCCAAATTTAGTTGATGCATCACTAAAGTAAATTTTACCATCGGCAGTGACATCAAGATCATCGGCGTAATCAATATCGGTGCCATCTACAGTTCGGGTTAGCAGTGAAATATCTCCGGCAGGAGACACCTTCAACAAGCCTTTGTAGGCATCCGCTATTAACAGGTTGTTATTCGCATCAAAAACTAGTCCTAGAGGACTTCCCTGGGTATTTACCCACTTAACTTGCTCTCCTGTGTCTTGGTTGTATCGCACAATCCAGCCTTCACGGGTGGCGGCGTATACCTCATTATCTAACAGGGCTAGGCCTTCGGGCCCATGGGTATCAGGTAAATTAATAATCTCAATGGCCTCTAACCGAGAGTTTTGTTTAAAATCACCTACAAATCCTTTGTCCGCAGGAGCGTCCCAGCTAACAGGTTCCACTGGGACGGGCCATAACAGTAAATAATTAGCGAGAATTACGGTAACTAATAATATTTTATAGAACATAATTAATTCCTTTTTGTCGTTATTTTATGGGCATTATGGTGCGCTACTGGACGTGGTTAATCAACCTCATTAGTTTCGCTTGGTGTGCTGTCGCTGGTGAGGTAAAATGCGGGCTATGATAATCCAGCAATCGTTCATAAGGTAGTTAGTCAATCCCATGGAAGTTAATCCCCTTTATACCGCTTTAGATGACCTTCAAACACGCACCGACGTGCTGAGGGGGTACCTTTGACTACGAAAATCGCAAAGAACGTCTTGCTGAAGTTGAGCTAGAGCTAGGCGAACCTGATGTCTGGAATAAACCTGAGCAGGCGCAGGAGTTGGGGCGTGAACGCTCTTCTTTAGAGCTTGTTGTAAAAACCATTGAAGATCTAGATTCTGGCGTTGCCGATGCTCGTGAACTATTGAGTATGGCGGTGGAAGAGGATGATGAAGACACGGTGGCTGATGTTGAGGCTGATATGGCAGCCCTTGAGACTCAGTTAGCTAAACTAGAATTTCGTCGTATGTTCTCTGGTGATATGGATCAAAATAACGCGTTTTTAGAGATACAGTCTGGTTCGGGTGGCACCGAGGCCCAAGACTGGGCCGAGATGCTACTGCGCATGTACCTTCGCTGGGCCGATGACAAAGGGTTTAAATCTGAGTTAGTAGAGTGCTCTGCTGGCGATGTTGCCGGTATTAAGAGCGCCACGGTTGAGGTGTCTGGCGAATATGCTTTTGGCTGGTTGCGTACCGAAATTGGTGTTCATCGCTTAGTACGCAAATCACCCTTTGATTCTGGTAACCGGCGCCATACTTCATTCGCTGCTGTGTTCATCTCTCCTGAAATCGATGACAATATTGATATTGAAATAGATCCCTCTGATGTGCGCACAGATACTTATCGGGCCTCTGGCGCAGGAGGTCAGCACATTAACAAAACTGACTCAGCGGTGCGACTTACCCACGGGCCCAGTGGTATAGTGGTGCAAAGTCAGAGCCAGCGATCTCAGCATCAAAATCGTGATAAATGTTGGCAAATGTTGCGCGCGAAACTCTACGAATTAGAGGTTAGTAAACGCCAAGAGGCGGCTCAGGCGACAGAAGATACTAAGTCTGACATTGGCTGGGGCAGTCAAATTCGCTCCTATGTCTTAGATGATGCACGGATTAAAGACTTACGCACAAATGTAGAAACGCGCAATACTCAAGCAGTGTTGGACGGAAAGCTTGACCAATTTATAGTTGCTTCGCTTAAAGCGGGGCTTTAAAAGTCACCACTAATATACAGAGTAACCATGACTGATCAACACGACGAAAATAAACTGATTGCGGAACGCCGCGCGAAACTTGATGTATTACGAACTCAAGAGGGCGCCACTTTCCCGAATCAGTTCCATCCAGCTCATAGCGCTAATGAATTACAAACAGGCTTTGGTGATCAATCCAAAGAGCAGCTAGAGGCTTTGGCTAAGATGGTTAGTATTGCGGGGCGAGTGATTCGTAATCGTGGGGCCTTTATTGTTGTGCAAGACAGCTCTGGTCAAATTCAGCTGTATGTGACTAAAGAAGCACGACCTTTTGCAAAGTCATTAGACTTGGGTGATATCGTTGGTATTACGGGTGTACTGCATAAGTCGGGTAAGGGTGATCTTTATGTGCAAATGGACGAGTATTTGTTACTGACTAAAGCGCTACGTCCTCTGCCGGATAAGTTTCACGGGCTTGCCGACCAAGAAATGCGTTACCGTCAACGCTACGTTGACTTGATCGTTAATCCTGATGTGCGCAATACTTTCCGTATTCGCTCTAAGGTGGTGGACTTTATTCGGCGCTATCTTAATGATGCTGATTATCTTGAAGTTGAAACTCCGATGTTGCAGGTGATACCTGGTGGCGCCGTGGCGCGACCTTTCGTTACCCACCATAATGCGTTGGATATCGACATGTATCTAAGAATAGCGCCAGAATTGTATCTCAAGCGTCTGGTTGTAGGTGGCTTTGAACGCGTTTATGAAATTAATCGTAACTTTAGAAACGAAGGTCTTTCAACGCGTCATAACCCTGAATTTACAATGCTCGAGTTCTATCAAGCCTACGCTGACTTTAATGATCTGATGAATTTGACTGAAGATATGTTGCGTAAAATGGCTGCCGAGGTGCTCGGTTCAACTAAGGTAGTGAATACGGTTAGAGATACTGAAGGCGAGATTCAGAGTGAAACGCATTATGACTTTGCCGACTCTTTTATTCGCTTGTCGGTGTTTGATTCTATATTGCAGTACAACCCTGATATAACAGCTGAACAGCTTAGCGATGAAGCAGGCGCACGCAAGATTGCTACAGACTTACATATCCCTCTAAAAGACACCTGGGGTTTGGGTAAAGTGCAGATTGAGATATTTGAAAAAACCGTTGAGCATCTGTTGGAGCAACCGACGTTTATTACTATGTATCCAGCAGAAGTCTCGCCTTTGGCGCGACGCAATGATAATGATCCTTTTGTGACTGACCGTTTTGAATTCTTTGTTGGCGGCCGCGAAATTGCTAATGGCTTCTCGGAGCTCAACGATCCAGAAGATCAAGAAGCTCGCTTTCGACAGCAGGTAACAGAAAAAGATGCGGGTGATGATGAGGCGATGCACTTTGATGCTGACTATATTCGCGCCCTAGAGTACGGTATGCCGCCCACGGCGGGAGAGGGTATCGGTATTGATCGTCTGGTGATGCTTTTAACTGACTCTCCATCGATTAGGGATGTATTGCTGTTTCCTCACATGCGGCCGGAGTGATAGCAAGCAAAGGTGGATAAGCCTAGATGATGCCGGTTGCTTCTCTCACCCTTTCTTTGGATATGCCAAAATTGCGGATATAAAAACTCTGGATATTAGACTTAGTATTCCGCAGGTGTATTTTTAATGGTCAGTGGGAGTGGGCTAATTATTTAGGTTTTAATTGGGCCAACAGGTGATTTCAGGTTTTTATCGCTTTTTGATAGTCTCAATTTTAACCTTGTATTATTTCACCCTAAGGTAGCTATGACCGCCTGTATAGTTAATGAATATTTCATAAAAGCCTTTTAATGGAGCCTTAAGATGTACCAAAACACCGAGAAATGTCAGCGTCTACTTGATAAGTTGCAAATCTTCTTTGATCAGAATATTTATCCCAACGAACAGGCCTATGCCCAGCAGCTACATGGCGCAAAAAACCGATTTTCTTCGCTCCCGTTAATGGACGAATTAAAGTTAAAGGCTAAGGCTGCAGGCCTATGGAATCTTTTCGTGCCACCCTCTCATGCTGAATATTGCGAGCACGGTGGACTCAGCTTTGCTGAGTACGCCCCGTTGTGCGAGCTCATGGGTCGCGTAATTTGGTCACCCGAGGTGTTTAACTGTAATGCGCCTGACACCGGCAATATGGAAGTGTTTATGAACTATGCGACCAAGGCTCAACAGGACAAGTGGCTTCAACCACTGCTGGCCGGTGAAATTCGTTCGTCTTATGCCATGACAGAACCACAGGTAGCATCCAGTGATGCGACCAATGTCGAGATGAGCATTGTTAAAGACGGCGACGAGTGGGTTCTTAATGGCCGCAAGTGGTTTATTACCGGTGCTATGAATGAGCGCACTAAAATTCTGATTGTGATGGGTAAGTCAGATCCAGGTAATACTAACCGCCATTTACAGCAAACGCAGGTGCTGGTGCCGAAGAATACGCCGGGGCTGACATTGGTTCGACCACTAACTACTTTTGGATACGATGATGCGCCTATTGGCCATGCGGAGCTGGTATTTGAAAATTGCCGTGTACCATTAGACAATGTTTTGCTTGGCGAAGGCCGTGGTTTTGAAATAGCGCAAGGCCGATTAGGACCTGGTCGGATGCATCACTGTATGCGCTTGATAGGCATCGGGCAGCGGTCTCTTGAGTTAGCATGTCAGCGAGCGGTGTCACGCACTACCTTTGGGCGTCAATTAAGCAAACACCAATCGGTACGAGAGGATATTTCTCGCATGTTTTCGGAAATTGAAATGGCGAGATTATTGGTGTTAAAAACCTGTCATAAGATTGATGAGCAGGGAGTCCCTGCCTCCGTAGATATGATTGCGGCTACTAAAACGACTGTACCCTTGATGATGCAGAGTGTTATAGATAGAGCTATACAGATGCATGGTGCAGGAGGGCTTACTGAGGACTATTGCATGGCGGAGGGTTTCAATTACGCTCGTTGGTGTCGCCAAGCCGATGGTCCAGACCAGGTCCATCAGATGGCCCTGGGAAAGCAAATTATTGAACGATATTCAGGCAAGAAAGCGTGATTAAATAGCGCTAAAACTGTCCGCGTAGCAGTGCCATTACTTTTGTTGTGTTTATAACCAAAAATAGTTGTATGCTCCATATTAGCAGGTGATTTAAATCACAGGAGACATTATCATTAGATTAGTATTGATAGGCGGTGATGAGAAACACCTATGAATTAAAGTCACAAAGCTTTAGTATCATTTATAATAAACAATCTTGGCGGTTTTATATTTTTCATCCCTCAAGACATTGGGGTGATGGCTAAGATAATACGATTAAATACGATGGCTCATCAGCCGGTAGAAAATTAGAGAGGGTATGTTAATGTCGGCAAGGAGCGAAGCGAAGCCTAAGTCAGCAGTGGCGATAAAAGGAAAACGGCCAAAGCGAAACGAAAAAGGCTGGCAGGCTGAAAAGAGCGCGATAACTCGTTCCGCTATATTGGAAGCGACGATTCAATGCCTTCTGGAGTTGGGCTACGCAAACACCACGACTGCGCTGATTGCTAGTAGTGCGGGCGTCTCTCGCGGTGCCATGATGCATCACTTTCCCTCTCGCATGCTCGTCATGAGGGCTGTGGTTGATTTTTTGCACGGACGGCGTTTACGAGAATATCGGGAATTGATGGCAGATATTGACGAGCCTCAGCAACCATTGACTCATGAGGCTACTGCCAAATCTGTTGAAGCAGCCTGGCGATATGTAAATCTTCCTTCCTTTGTCGCTTATCAGGAATTGCTTGCCGCGTCACGTACTGACTTAGAGTTACAGCAAGTTATTGGGCCGGTAGAGAAGGACTTTGAAAAACAATTTCTTGATACAGCCAAGGCAGTTTTCCCTCATTGGAAAAATATTGCGAGGTTGGAAGGTGCGCATGATATGGTGCATTTTTTAATGAAGGGCATGGCATTAAGTCATATGGATGTGAGGAAAAAAGCGCGATCTAAGCGTGTCATGGCTTATCTAACGACCATTCTCTCCGACATCTATAAAGAAGCAAACTTAATAGAGTAAATTGGATAAATTATTTTTAGACTCTTTATGGGCTATTTGAATTAGCTTTTCGTTCATGTTTTAGTTCTTCTCTGATTGGCTCGTAGTCGATGAAATTTAACAGCCCCTTAGCTTATGTATGCTCCCTCAATCTGTTGGGCGATGAGATTGGGGCCCTAAAATACGCCAAATTCCGATTTTCTTAGTAATCTTTGAAACCTAAAGGCGAGAGTCTAGCCACCAGTGCTTTTCTTGAAGGTCTTAGGGTCGCAAATGTTGGCTAGTCTCAAGATCTTCCTGAACTTGATATTCTTGACGTGAATTTACCTAGAACCGACGGCTTGCCCTCTGTCGATAGAGATATCTATGTTTTTGGCATCGTCAATAAAGGAGTTGCAGGTAGTCTCGATTGATAATATGCTTTATAAAAGAAACATTCTTGTCTGTTTTATCGGGCGCTGCTTCAGCATTACTAATGCCGGAGCATAAAAAGTTGTTGTAATAAAAATGGAAGGTTCTCTTATGGGGCGATTAGAAGGCAAAGTTATATCCATTGTAGGTGCTGCCGGTAAGGATAATATGGGTCAAATTATGGCTCGTCGGTTTGCTACTGAGGGTGCTAAGGTGATTGTGTCTGGTCGTAATGAGACTTCTCTACGTGAGCTTGCAGAAGAGATTAATGGGGATTGGGTGTTCTGTGACTTTACCAAGAAAACGTCTATAACCTCAATGATCGATACGATTGTTGACCGCTATTCACGATTGGATGTCGCGGTCAATGCAACGGGTTGGGGTCTCTTAGTGCCTCTGGTTGAGAATTCGGAAGCCGACTTAGATCAGATAATTGACCTTCAGTTTAAGGGCCCATTTGTGTGGTTACAAAAACTCGTCCAAACCATGGATGCCACTGGTGGCTCTATTATTCAGATTTCTTCGGCTACAGCCAAAATTATGCTGGATGATCATGCTGCTTATATGGGTACCAAAGCGGGCACAGACCATCTTATTCGATGCGTCGCGAATCAATATGGCCCTAAAGGTATTCGTGCCAACAGTATTTCTCCTGGTTTGACTGAAACCCCAATGACTGCCGAGCCTTTAAAGAGTGCTGCACTTCTAGCGGAGTTCGAGAGGGGCTATCCCTTAGGTCGGATTGGTACGAGTGATGATATAGCTGCGGCTGCTATCTTTTTAGCATCTGACGAATGTTTTATGACGGGTGAAAACCTTCAGGTTAATGGTGGTCTTTGCTTACGCCGCAATCCACTGGGCACCGAGTTGTTTGATGCAATGGTTGCTGCGGGTGAAATACCTGCAGTGTAGAAACTAAAAGTATAATAAATTATAGGATAAAAAATGAAACTTAATAATAAGGTTGTATTGATCACGGGTGCTGGTGGCGGTATTGGTCAGGCTGCAGTGAGAAAATTTGTGAGCGAAGGTGCCAGCGTTATGCTTGCAGATATCGGGACAGATGTTACCCAGCTGCTTGTGGATGAGCTAGGTACTGAGCACTGTGCATGCGTGGCAGTCGATGTTAGCCAGGCTGATCAGGTTGAGAATATGGTCAGCACCTGCGTTGAGCGGTTTGGTGGCATTGACGTGTTTGTTGCCAATGCGGGTGTTGAAGGTACGATTGGTGAAATCATCAATACTGATGTGTCTAATTTGGATACGGTGCTGGCTGTAAATGTCAGAGGCGTATGGCTGGGTCTGCATTACGTGATTCCGGTTATGCGCGACGGTGGTGGAGGCAGCATTATGATTACTTCATCTGGTGCAGGTGTTAAGGGCTCTCCAAATACTGCCTGCTATAGCACCAGCAAACATGCTGTGATTGGATTGATGCGTTGCGCTGCTCTGGAATGCGCGCAGTACGCAATTAGAGTTAATACGGTAAATCCCGGTGCAGTAGATACACGCATGATAGCATCGATTGAAAAGGGCTTTGCTGACTCTGGTGTAGATGACTTTAAGGGTATGGTAGAGGCTACAACGCCTTTAGGTCGGTATGGGCAGCCTGACGAAATTGCCAATATGATGGTTTTCTTGGGCAGTGATGACAGTAGTTATTGTACCGGTAGCGTTTATATGGTGGACGGCGGTAATGCGACTTAATCTTATACTCTTACTAATAATTGACGTAAATCTGTTATGACGTTTGATTTTAAAAATAAGGTGGTGCTAATTACTGGTGCTGGCGCTGGTCTGGGCTATGCCTGTGCTTTGGCCTTTGCCAATGCCGGAGCTAAAGTCACGATAACTGATATTTCTAAAAATGCTTTAGATAAAGCCATAGTTGCCCTGCGAGATACTGGCGCGGAGGTATTGGGTTTGCTAAATGATGCTAGTGATTCTGCTGATGTGAATATCTTACTTGATGCGATCATTATGCGCTTTGGTCGGCTCGATATCGCGGTGAATAACGCGGGGATAGGAACGCCATTGCAGGAATTTCATGAGATCGGTGAGGCTGAGTTCGATCGGGTAATCGCGGTTAATCTAAAGGGTGTATGGCTCTGCATGCAGGCAGAAATCCGCCAAATGCTAAAGCAGGGCGGGGGGCGCATCGTAAATATGGCCTCTGCGACTAGTCGTAACACTTATCCTAATGCCTCATCCTATGTCACCAGCAAATTCGCCGTGGCGGGATTGACTCGGACAGTAGCGGTGGAATATGCCGAACGAGATATTCGTATTAATGCGATATGCCCGGGTAATGTTGCCACCCCCCTGGTTGTTAGCCTTGTTGAGGATCTATCGGTTTTGGCAACAAAGCATGCTATGAAGCGCCTAGGTACACCTGAAGAGGTGGCCAACGGCGTTATGTTTTTAGCTTCGGACTTATCATCTTTCAGTACCGGAAGTCTGCTTGAGGTCGATGGAGGCTGGAACGCGACATAAGCACTCACTTGAATTTTAACAATAATAAGGAATATATATATGTCTAGATTATTAAACAAAGTTGCGATTATTACGGGTGCAGCATCTAATCCAGGCCTTGGTCACGCTACGGCGGTTCGCTTTGCACAAGAGGGCGCCAAGTTGGTGATCACCGACATCGATATGGTTGGATTGGCAGCTGCGGAAAAAGAGCTAATTGCTTTAGGTGCTGAGGTATTATCGATGGAGCAAAATGTTGTCGATGAAGAGCGTTGGCAGGAAGTTATTGATGCTACCGTAGAGCGTTTTGGTGGGCTGGATATTCTGGTCAATAATGCAGGCATCGCGCTGATGAGACCTATTAGCGAGTATTCGATGGCGGATTATGATCTGCAGATGGATGTTAATATTCGTAGCGTTTTTCTTGGTTGTAAAAAGGCGCTGCCAGCAATGATCGCTTCGGGAGGTGGCTCTATTGTCAATATGTCTTCTGTTGCGGCTCTGCGCGGAATTCCAGGTGTGTCGGTGTACGGTATTGCTAAAGCTGGCGTGCAAATTTTCAGCAAGGGCGTGGCGTTGGAGCATGCAGCTGATGGAATTCGTTGCAACTCGCTTCATCCTGGTTTAATTGACACTAATATACAAAATGATTCGCGGCGCGACAATCCAGGCGAGTTTGAGAAGCTGGGTGCAGCAGTGCCATTCGGACGCATGGGGTACCCAGTGGAAGTGGCTAATTGTGTATTATTTTTGGCTTCTGATGAATCTAGCTATGTAACTGGCGCAGAGCTGGTCGTGGATGGCGGTCTTATCCAAAAGTAATACTAGGAAGCAAGTGCCAGCTTGATGTGTTCTAAAGAATTCAAATCAGTGAATTTGTAAGTTGGCCAGGCAGTAATTTATTAGTTTGTGTAACAGCATAGATAACTAGGGTGGTTACAACATGAGTTCACAATCTGAGACATCTCGGTATGCCAAGGGCTTTGATCTCCCTGTACGTGGCGATACGATTACAGCAGATCGGTATGTTTCCCGCGAGTTTATGGATCGTGAAAACCAGCATTTGTGGCCGAAAGTTTGGCACCTTGGTGGCATGGTCGCCGAGATTGTGCAGGCGGGTGATTATGTTCGCCATAACTTGGGTAAAGAATCGGTCATTATGGTTGGCCAGGCCGATGGGTCCATTAAAGCATTTTATAATTCCTGCCCGCACCGCGGCAACCGCCTAGTGCTAGGGGATATCGGTGGCAGCGATAGAATCACCTGCGGCTATCATGGCTGGCAGTTTTCCCCCGATGGTGTGCTGATCAGTGTTCAGGATCCCGATGACTTTCCCGACGGTAATCCTTGCGGAAAAGTAACGCTCACAGAGGTGCGCTGCGAGAGCTGGGGACCATTTATATTCTACTGCATGGATGAAGATGTCGCGCCATTATTGGATTGGTTGGCGCCCTTGCCCGAACGCCTTAAGAGTTATGGCTTGGATAATTGGATAAGAGTGATGTGCCTGTCAGCCGATGCGGGCTTTAATTGGAAAATTATTCGGGATAACTTCAATGAAAGTTATCATTTGCCAACGATCCATCCAGAATTGTCGACTTTTATCAATGATGGTCTGTCCGACACGTTATTTGAGATGTATGAGACTGGCCACAACTCCATGTGGATGAAAGGTCATCAGGCCACTACTAGAAATCCGGAGTTTGAAACTGGAGAGGTCCCCGCGCCCCTGGACGATGTGGCTCGAGCTTGGGGTCTTGACCCTAAGGACTATAATGGTCATACCGGAGATATTCGCGAGGCCATAGTGGCCGCCAAGCGCCGTATGGGTCCTGATATAGGCTATACCAATTACAAAAATATGAGTGATCAGCAGCTGGTTGATTATTTCCATTGTACGCTATTCCCCAATCTGACGATTACCATGTCACCCGAGCAGTGTCAGATTTTGCGTACTGAACCCCATCCTAGCGATCCTCAAAAATGTGTTTTCCATCACTGGGTGCTAGCGCCACCAGTTGAGGGTATGAACGAAGTAATCACACCTATTGGACCAATGCCGCTGGAATGGGCTGAAAATCGCCACAGTGTGTATGGCGATGGTCAGTCAGTAGGTTATGTGGCGGATCAGGATCTCAGTATTGGCACCAGCCAGCAGGAGGGGCTTAACTCTCGAGGATTCAAAGGCTGTATTTTGACTCATCAAGAGAAGCGAGTGCAGCGGTTTCATGAGCTGCTCAATGACTATGTAGGCACTGATATCATAAATTCTGACCAGTTGAGGTGATACAGATGTTCAAAGTTAGTCTTGTCGGATTAATTGTTTTTTGCATGACGTCCTTGGCTTTTACCGAAGATAAAGTCCCCAAGAGGAATCCACTGGCACTGATGCGTGCCGACCATATTATGATTTCAACCGCTGACTACAGTGCCACTGTGGAATGGTATCGTAGTATTCTCGGTTTTGAAATTGTGCGTGAATGGGCTATAGATGGCTATCCAGATGTGGAGGTGGGTTATATCTCTGCCAATGGTTTTATGATTGAGATTGTTGGCACCAAAGAGTCATTTCAGGATGAAAAGGTAGCACCAGATGTGTTTACCGCCATGTCTGATCGCGGCTATGTGCACTTAGCCTTTAAAAGCGCTGATGTGGATGCGGTGGCTGTGGAACTGACTCGCCGTGGTGTTGAACTGGAACTGCCGCCTACCAATTTCGATGCGGCGGGTGTTCGACTTTTATTTATTCGTGATAACAATGGCAATCTTATTGAGATTGTCACTCCGCTCTCTGCTGATAAGTAATCATTATGAATTTATTACCGAGTTTAAATTTTCTGCTGCGAGCCTTTTTGTTAATGGTGCTTGCTGGTGCTGGCTGCGCAGAACGGCAGGCTCTTGACTCTAATGTAGCTCTATCAGGAACAGTCTCTTCCGCAGATGAAGGGCCGATGGAAGGCGTCGTGGTAATTCTTCGAAATCTAAATAGTACGGTGCTAACTGCCGTGACTAGTGATTCTGCTGGCCATTTCCAGTTTAATCAAGATCGAGTGACTGGCGGCGATTACGAAATCAGCGTACGTGCTGTGGGCTATGAATTACTGGGCGCCAAGATCATTGTGCTTGACGAAAAGCAGTCTCAAATTTTGGGCGATCTGATCCTAACTTCGGTCATCGAACCCTTACGTCTGGCCTCTCAGCTGACCTCCTTGGACTGGGTAAAAAGCTTCCCTGGAACCGAGTTAGAAAAAGATTTATTGGTAAAAAATATGGTTAACTGTGGCTTCTGCCACAGTCTTGAGCGTATAGCCCGCTCAGCCTATAACGCGGAGGGCTTTGAGCAGATAATACAGCGCATGCATACCTATGAGACAGATCATTCTTCCGCTAATCGCATTCAGGTCGTCTCAAAACCCAAGCCGATCGAGGGATTGATTTGGTATGGACGAAAAGCCTCTGATATTGCAGAATACTTGGCGACGATCAATCTAAGCGGCGGTAAATCGCAATGGGATTATCCACTACAAACATTGCCTCGGCCCTCGGGCGAGGGCACTAATGCCACGGTCACTGTCTATCCGATTCCCCGTCAGCCCAGTGTGATCCATGATTTGGATGTAGATTCAAAAGGTAATGTCTGGTATGGCAATACTGGCTGGGATTTCATTGGCAAACTTGATCCTCGCACTGGCCAGTTTTCAGAATGGGACGCGCCAAACTTTCTGCCCGAGCCGACAGAAGGCCTTATGCGTATTGTTGGGGTGCAGGATATTCAGGTGGATGAAACGGATACTGTTTGGGTCGCGGTAATGGGTAATAAGCATGCGTCTTTTAAACCCGATACTGAGATCTGGCAGACATATGATCTCCCTGTGATTTGGAAAAATCCCTTTCTTGGTCCCGTAAGGGCGGGTGAAGGCGGACTCTGGGCCACGGGCATCACCTCAGTGCCTGAAGGCCCTATTCGCCATGAGCATGCCTTCCGTTTTGACATCAAAACAAGTGCAGTGGATGCAGGTATTATGCTGTTTGATGATAAGCCATTTCCCACAGACCCTGATCGAGTTGGCCAATTAAATTACTGCTACATGATGGACCAGGATGCTGAGGGAAACTTTCTCTGCACTGCCCCTGAAGCTTCATCTATTGCTCGCTCAGACGGACAGGGCAATGTTCGGCTGGTGCCCACGCCCACGCCTAATGCCTATCCTAGACGGGGTTACAGAGACGCTAACAACCGTTTTTGGTTTACAGAATTCTTTGCCGATAACGTTGCTGTTATTGATTTGGATACCGACAACATTACAGAGTACCCGCTGCAGCCCAGGCATATTTCGCCTTATTACGCACGGCCAGATCGCACCGGTAAAATTTGGATATCCAGCACAGGCTCAGATCGCTTATTGCGGCTAGACCCTGAAACGGGCGGGGTAGTGAAGTACCTGATGCCAGTGGAGTATGACGCGCGAAAAGTGGTGGTAGATAATTCTGCTGATCGTATTACGGTCTGGTTACCCAATAAAAATCATGGGCAGCTGATTCGGGTCGAGGTGGCTAATTAAAAATTTTCATATTAAGGGAAATAATGATGCTTAAGTTTATTGATATTTCGAGATTGACTGTATTGGCGATCATAGCGTCTCTTTCAGCCAACGCTGCCGAACCATCACTGGCAGACCAAAAATTACTGTACTCAACACCAGTAAGAGAAAACATTACCAATCTCTATTGGGGGGATTTACACCTGCATTCTAGACTTTCTGCCGATGCCTATATCTTGCAGACGCGATTGACCAGTGATGAGGCTTTCAAGTTTGCCCGCGGCGAGACAGTGGAGGCTGATAACGGCATGCCTGCCAAATTACGCCGGCCTCTCGATTTTTTAGCAGTGACAGATCATGCTGAATATTTAGGTATCTATGCCCAGTTGGCAGTTGATGATCCACGCTTAAATGACTGGAAGATGGGCATGAAATGGAAAGAATTAATGCTCCAGGAGGATATGATGAGCTTGGCTCTAGCATTTTCTGATGCGATTCAGACTAGTGAACCAGAGTATCTGACCCCCGAGAGTCTGCGCAGTTCGATCTGGGAGCAAGCCTCTGCAGTAGCGGACAAATACAATGAGCCGGGGTTGTTTACCGCCTTTGTAGGTTACGAATGGACCTCCATGATCACCGGTGACAATCTGCACCGTGTGGTCATCTACAAAGATGGTGCCGAGACAGCATCGCAAATAACACCTTTTTCTGCCCAGCATAGCAATGATCCTGAAGATCTGTGGGACGCTCTGGCCGATTATGAAAAGCAAACCGGAGGCGAGGTGATTGCTATCGCCCACAACGGCAATGTTAGTAATGGCCGTATGTTCTCGCCGAACCGTGAAAATGGGCTGCCGTTAGATGCGTCCTATGCGCGCAAGCGAGCACGATGGGAGCCTGTATATGAAACAACGCAGATAAAAGGGGATGGCGAGGCACACCCTTATTTGTCACCAGATGATCAGTTCGCCGATTTTGAAACCTGGGATCAGGGCAATATTACCCTCGGCACCGATAAAAAACCCGAGATGCTGCAATACGAATATACCCGGTCGGCACTGCGTGAAGGTCTGCGTCACGAGGCTAATTTGGGGGCCAATCCATTCAAGTTTGGCGTTATCGGCAGTACTGATTCTCACACGGGTATGTCCACCACCAATGAAGATAATTTCTTCGGCAAATTTGCCCACGATGAGCCCTCTGTGGATCGCACTGAAAAGCGTATGGCCGATCAGCTACAAAAGATATGGAGGTTAGTATCCTCTGGCCTAGCAGCGGCTTGGTCTGATGAAAATACTCGCGAGTCCATATTTAGTGCGATTAAGCGCCGAGAAGTTTACGCTACCTCGGGCACCCGAATTAAGCTGCGCTTCTTTGGTGGTTGGGAATACAAGGAGTCTGATGTATTGCGCGCTGATTACGCCAGCATTGGTTATCAAAAGGGGGTCCCCATGGGTGGCGACCTAACTCGCAGTGCAGAGAATGAGGCGCCTAGATTTATGGTAGCGGCCACGCGGGATCCCGATGGTGCCAATCTTGATCGCATACAAATTATTAAGGGCTGGCTAGATGCGCGTGGGGAAACCCAAGAAAAGATATTTAATGTGGCGCTCTCCGACGGGCGCAAGGCCAATTGGCGAGGGGAAATTCCTCCTGTGGGCAATACCGTAGATGGAGCAAATGTGATCTATAGCAACAGCATAGGTGAGTCCGAGTTGACTGCGGTATGGACTGACCCAGATTTTGATCCAGAACAGCGCGCGTTTTACTATGCTAGGGTCATTCAAATTCCCACGCCACGCTGGACAGCCTATGACGCCAAGTATTTCGGTGCAGTTATAGATCCACGTGCGCCTAAGACAATTCAGGACCGCGCGTATTCATCACCTATTTGGTATACCCCATGACAGTACCAGTAATAAACAGGAAGTGGACATTAAGGTCACGTCCAGAAACCACCGTCAGTGAGGAGCACTTTAATTTCGAAACTGAAACTGTTCGCGACTTAACCGACGGCGAATTTCTCGTTAAGATCCACTATCTTTCATTTGAACCTGCCCAGCGCGGTTGGTTAAACGATGTGCGCAGTTATATACCTCCTGTAGCCATTGGTGACGTGATGCGTTCTATGGGGGTAGGCGTAATAGTGGACAGTAAGCACAGTGATTATAAAGTTGGAGATCGCGTGCAAGGCGGTTTTGGATGGCAGGAATATGCTTTCAGCGATGGGACTGGATTATTTCCTGTGTCGAAAATTCCTGAAGATATGCCAATCTCTTATCCGCTGCATATTTATGGCCTTACTGGGCTTACCGCTTATTTTGGTTTGCTGGATATAGGCAAACCAAAATCTGGTGATACCGTAGTTATTTCTGGTGCTGCTGGTGCCACAGGGTCCACAGTCGGGCAGATCGCCAAATTAATGGGTTGTCATGTGATCGGTATCGCTGGCGGCCAGACCAAGTGTCAGTGGTTAATGGATGAGTTGGGTTATGACGCGGTGATCGATTACAAATCCGAATCGGTCGATGAACGTATGAAGGCATTGTGTAAAAATAGCATTAATGTATTTTTTGATAATGTTGGCGGAGAAATTCTCGACTCAGCCCTTGTTAATCTTTCCAACTATGCTCGGGTTGTTCTCTGTGGCGGTATATCTAGTGGTTACCAAACTAAAGCCTTACCCCCGGGACCAAAAAACTATATGCAGTTGGTGATTCGCCGTTCGCATATGGAAGGATTTATTGTGCTGGATCATGTCGAGCGTTATCCCGCGGCAATAGAGCAGCTAAAGCAATGGGTTGATAATGGAAAAATTCTCGTTAAAGAGCATATGTTAGATGGTATCGAGAAATGTCCTGCTGGTTTAGCTGGCCTTTTCGCAGGTCAAAATTTCGGTAAACAGCTGGTTAAAATCTGATTTTTACTCGTTTTAAATATTAACGAATTAATAGGAGAACTAACATGGCAGGTCGGTTAAAAGACAAAGTGATTATCGTTTTGGGTGCGTCCGATGAGCGTAGTATGGGTGCTGCAACGGCACGTCGCTGCCACGCTGAGGGCGCTAAACTGGTATTAGCTGCTCGCAGGCTCGACAAAGTGCAGGCCATTGCCGACAGCATGAGTGCTGTGGCGATTGGTTGCGATATTACCGATGAGCAGCAGCTTGAGGGTCTTGCAGATGCTGCGATCGCCAACTATGGCAAGCTCGATGGAGCGATTAATTTCGCTGGTATCGAAAGCTCATCGGCGATTGCTGATATTAGCCGCGAGCTATTGCAACAGAGTTGCGATGTCCACCTAATTGGTACTGCGCTGTTTATCAAACATATGACCGCGCGTATGGTGGACGGAGGATCTGTGGTGACAACCTCCTCACAGACAGCCTTATTGGCGCCTCCTGGACTTGCTGCCTATGCGGGTACAAAGAGCGGAGCTGATCATATAGTACGTATAGCGGCCGTTGAGTACGGTGGGCAGAATATCCGAGTAAATTCTCTTTCTCCCGGCTTTACGCCGAGTGCTATGACAGAGGGTTTTCTTTCAATGCCGGCTATTGAGCAAGCGTTTATTAACGAGATACCTCTCGGCAAATTACCCTCGACGGATGATATGGCTAATGCGGCACTGTGGTTGTTATCTGATGAGTCATTTATGACCGGCAGAATACTGGATATCTCTGGCGGTCAAACCTTGCGCCGTATTCCAACTGCGACAGAGATGGGATTTTGATTTAGTCCGAATAAAAAGGCTAAAGTGTCTTTGCAAACTACTTTCCTATGGGATAATCAAAGATGGCGCTATCTGAAACCGCTTTGGTCCATTACTTTAAGATTGGGATCATAGTTACAGCATAGCTAGGCCAGAGGTGGCAGCTGCGTCTGCCCGATATCGAGCAAATTAGCGAACTCCTCTCGCAGCAAATTCTTCTGCACCTTGCCCATTGTGTTGCGCGGCAGCTGCGCTACAAACACTACCCGCTTAGGGACCTTAAAACCGGAGATTTGCGCCTTTAATGCAGTAATTACAGCAGCTTCTTCGATGTCACCATTGCGGACCACCAGTGCAACTAAGGCCTCGCCAAAATCTGCGTGAGCAACGCCGATCACTGCAGACTCAAGTACTCCTGGTAGTTCGTCAATGACTAGCTCTACCTCTTTGGGGTAGATATTTAAACCACCACTGATTACCATATCTTTGGCGCGACCGACTATAGCCACATATCCATCGGCACTAATTTGACCTTTGTCCCCAGTGTTAAAATAACCATCAGCGGTAAAATCCTCGGCGGTCTTCTCTGGCATTTTCCAGTAGCCTTTAAAGACATTACCGCCCCGTACTTGTAAAGAGCCAATTTCGTCATAGGCTAATGGCTGGTTTTTATCATTGGTAATGCGCACTTCTACGCCGGGCAACGGCAAACCGACTGTACCGGCACGACGCTCACCATTAAGTGGATTTGAGGTATTCATGTTGGTCTCGGTCATACCATAACGTTCTAGAATACGATGTCCTGTGCGCGCCTCAAAATCATCAAAGGTCTCGATCAATAGCGGCGCCGAGCCTGAGATAAATAGCCGAATATTGACAGTCGACTGCCGGCCAAAGCGGTCGCTACCAAGTAGTCGGGTGTAGTAAGTCGGCACACCCATCATCGATGTTGAGAGCGGCAATGTCGCCAATATCTCATCCAAGTCAAAGCCAGCCAGCCAGCGCATGCTCGCGCCGCTTAAAAATACACAACCCAGCGCGACGAAAAGACCATGGACGTGAAAAATCGGCAGTGCATGTAACAGGACATCTTTTTCGGTAAACCCCCATCCTTTGACTAGCGAGACTGCGTTACTGCGCAGGTTTTCATGACTCAGCATTATACCTTTCGGTGTTCCGGTGGTGCCGGATGAGTACAGTAACGCGGCCAGGGAATCGGGCTCTAAATCTGCGACCGGCAGCTCACTACTAATCTTAAAAACATGGTCGGTTAAACTGCCACTGCCATCAGCATTAAGCGTCAGTAGAGTGGATACATTTGCCTGTTGGCAAAGTGGTTTTAATACAGCGACATCGGCTTGATCACATACCATTAATACCGGTTCGGCATTGCCGAGAAAATAGGTCAGTTCATACTCCTTGTAGCCAGTATTAAGAGGGTGGAACACAAAGCCACCGCGCAAGCATCCCAAGTAGAGCACCAACGCCTGGGTGGACTTGGCCACCTGCACCGAAACGCGGTCGCCGCGCTGCACCCCTAGCTGCGAAAGAGACGCTGCCATCTGGCCGGCTGCACTATCTAGCTGACCGTAGCTTAGTGTTGAGCCGTCCACTTCGGTGAGTGCGGTTTTATCGCTGAAGCGATGAAAAATCACCTGAAAATGGGCATATAGATTGCCATTAACCATGCGCTACTCCCTAAAATTATGCCGCCGCTAAACAGCCAGTCGGACTAAGAAAAATAATAGCGATGGCGCGAGTAAACAGCCCACGCCAGTGTAAAACGTTGCGGTCATCGCACCATAGGGGACTAACTTTGGGTCGGTGGCAGCTAGCCCGCCAGCGACGCCACTGGTCGTCCCCATTAATCCGCCGTAGACCATCGCCGAGTAGGGGTTATCTAAACCAATTGACTTCGCCACTAGGGGTGTACCTATCATCACTAGCACCGATTTCACCAGGCCTGCACCGACGCTCAATGCAATCACCTCAGAACTCGCGCCTAGCGCAGTGCCAGTCACAGGCCCAACAATATAAGTTGCAGCACCGGCGCCAATGGTAGTGATGGATACCGCATCGGTATAGCCGAACGCCATCGCGACCAATGCACCTACCAAAAACGACAGTACCACACCGATAACAACCGAAAGGGCTCCTGCCCAACCGGCTTGCTTGAGAGCACGAGTATCGGCGCCAAATGCCGTGGACACAATAGCAAAGTCACGTAGCATCGCGCCGCCCATTACGGCCACACCACTAAATATCGAGATATCTGCTAAACCTCTGTTGCCACCTGTATAAGTACCCCCAAAGTAAGCCATCAACAGACCGATGGCGATCGCTACCGCCGAGCCATGAATCACCCCGCGACTAAGTTTATTAGACACCCAATAAGAGAATGCAGTAATAGCGCCTACCAATAAAAAAGCGGTGATCAACCCTTTATTTACTAACACAGCCGTTAGCAGTTCCATTATTGGTGCTCCTCTAATTCGTCCTTCATAAGCTCGGCTCCATTGCGTGCAATGCGGCTAAATAAAGGTATCAGCATAAAGCTGACCACCACCGCCAATACGCCGGCGACCAGTGCCAACCAGCCGCTTTCAATGGCACCTGCAACGTTCTGCTTGGCCGCCATCGCTACGACGATGGGGATATACATGGCGCTCCAAAACGCAATGCCGCTCTGGCTTAGTTTGTTTAATTGCCAGCGGTCGCGTGCCTGGCTGGTGAAGTAGAGCAATAACAGCATTGAAATTCCGACACCGCCAACATTAGCTTCTATGCCTAATAGTTGACCGAGAACATCGCCAGCCAACGTTCCCATTAATAGACAAAACGCGAGTAGAGCGACTCCATAAATAACCATAGCTAATCCTCTTTCAATTTTTATTTCGCTAACATCACCTTCGTTTGTTCGCGGCCCTATTGAATTAGGGCGCCGACTAACAGTCGGCTAATAGCGTGAATATACCTAGCGTATTTTACCCAGCTCAAGCTGAGGTAGGAATTATTTTTCTGTGACAACCAAATTTTATTGGAGAAACTACTCAGGATGTTGCACTAACTGATCCAATCGGTATCTATAAAAATTATCTTATTCGATTAGATGACAGGCATAAAAAAGGCGGTTGAACTAATGTTCAGCCGCCTTTAGAGCTTACTTAAGTTCAGATGATTAGAACTCGTATCCTAAAGTTACACCCATCTGACGACGTGGGACTGGTTCGGCCCATGCGAATGCGCCCGCATCATATCTGCGGCCTACTCGGTTTCCGTCTTCTAACACATCTGTTCCGTAAACGCGGAGTTTCAGAGTGCCATCACCCATTTCCTTCATAAAGGTAGCAGAGAGATCCAATGTCTGGAAGCTTTCAAGAGTTACCTGTGGACCAGTGACGGAACTGTATACAGACCAATCTGCCTGAGTTTCTACTTCAGCTTTATGGCTGAAACCAAGGTTCAGAGTCAGCGTTCCACCGGCGCGGTCGGTTGTGTGCTCGGCACCAAAGTAGGCTGTAAAGTCCGGCGCATACAGAATACGAGCCTTGTTAGCGATATCTATACCGTTGTAGATGTACTCATCGTATTCAGCGTCAAGGGTACCAAAGTTTAGTCGAAGCGTAAGTGCGTCTGTGGGCATTAATACACCTTCAAACTCGAGACCACTCATAGTCGCCTCTCCGGCGTTACGAACAAAGGAACAGGTTACATTACCTGCCTCGTTCTGCTCCTTATTACATGAAGAGTCTGACGCAGGAACAATTACAGTAACTTGCTTGTCAGTGTACTCAGCATTAAAGTAGGTAACGTTGATCTGGCTGTTGTCCGTCGGATTCATGCGCAAACCTAGCTCAATGCTGGCAACTTCTTCTGACGCGAACGGTAGGGTTTCTGCCGCCGTAACACCTCGGTTAAAGAACCCACCACTACGATAGCCCGTTGAGTAAGACGCATAAACCATTCCAGTTTCGATTTGTCGCTGCAATACTGCACGGAATGAAGTGTTGTTGTCTTCAAATGTTGGGTTGGCCAGATTAATTAGATCAGCTGGTGCTCTGCTGTCGCTCAATCTTGCTTCGTTGCTAGTATAAGACGCGCTATTCAGCTCTTTCTCTTCTTCAGTGTAACGAGCGCCTAATGTGACTGACCATAGGTCATTAATTTCATAGCTCATTTCTCCAAAGTATGCAGTACTATCGAGGAAGTGCAGTGCATCGAAATTTTGGATTGGTCCCGACGTTATATTCGAATCAGCTTCTAATATGTACAGACCAGCAACAAAGTTCATAGGACCATCGTAATCTGAAATATACTGCAATTCATGAGAAGTCTGTTTAAAGGTTTGATCTCTAGCGACTGGGAAAAATACTTGAGGAAGCCCCCACGAGGCCTCATCTACGTCTTCTTCGTAATCCATAATTCCCATAATATACTTGATCTCGTAGTTCTCTCCAGTATGGTTTACTTTCAAGGTAGTATTGTCGCCCTCTAAATAAGCAGTGAGAGGGAGTTGCTGAGGAGAAGTGCTCCAGTTGTCTGCTTCTGAAGCAGCAGCACCGGCGTTAAATCCGATCGATTCTAGAAATCCAGTTGCAACAAACAGGTTGTCGGCTGCAGTGGTGTGGTGGTCGTAACTATCAAACGTTACCTGTGCCGATGTGTTTTCGGTGAAGTTATATTTCACAGAGACACTCATAGTTTCTGAATCTCTCATTGGCCGGCGTGCATTTAAGGTTGTGTTGTAGACATGAGAGTCAGAGTCGATTTTTTTGAATGATAGTTTGATACCGCCCTTATCAGATAAAGGCATATTTATGATGCCTTTGATATCAGTCATATCTTGATCGCCAACTGTAGCCTCTAATTTAATGCCAAACTCACCAGTCGGCTCTGTTCTGTTGACGCTGATAACGCCACCAATAGTATTTCGGCCGAACAAGGTGCCCTGAGGTCCGCGAAGAACTTCCACCGAAGCTACGTCGAACATATCGAAAACACCGCCTGAGTTGCTAGCCAAAAATACACCATCTATAGCAACACCAACGGTTGGTTCTATTGATTTTTCAATATCGTCGTAGCTCATTCCTCGTATTGAGGCGCTCAGAGATTCGGAACCAATAGCAGTTTCATGGAGTTCCACATTAGGAACTATTTTACCCAATTCAAGGGAGCTGGTGATTGAACCTCGCTCTAATTGACCTGGAGTGATTGCAGATACAGCAACGGGCACATCTTGGATCGATTCTTGGCGTTTACGAGCCGTAACCACAACTTCTTCTATGGAAGAAGCACCGTATGCACTAACTGCGCAGACGGGCAAAATAAGTGCGGAAATTAACGATGGCAGCAGTGACTTATTAAAGATTTTTTGATAGTTCATTATATTATCCCCTTAAAAATTATTATATTAGTGATGAGAGCAGATGCGGACATCCAATTTTAGATCCGTAATTCCTCACAGGACTCACAATAAAGCAACAAAAACAATCGAGCCTGCTTTTTATTTAACCGAATAGTGAATATAACGCTAGCATTCACAAAATTCAACCTATTTTCTATGAAATATCGTCGCAAATACAAGATTACATATTGTGATGATCTAGAGGGACCTTGTGTAGCCTTGATGCTAAAACGGTATCCTCAGTCCTTCTGTATTATTCTGAGTAGATTTATGCGCATTTATATACAAACAAGGTTGTATGTTTTTATTAACTAAGTTAACTTGCAAACCATACTTGTTCGAGGAAAGTCACTTGGATAATGATCGGTTGACCGACTAGTCCTGCAGTATAAGGGTTAGTAGCCCCCAATATTATTAAGGGTCGATAATGCAATTACGTACTAAAAACCTAGCTGATTACGCCGAAGAGAAGGCGACTAATAGTCCTCATGAAGTTGCTATTTATGTTGAGGATGGCGGGCATATTTATTTTGGATGTATATTTGAGGAGGCAATGTCACTTGCCGCTGCATTGTCTGATTTAGGTTTGAAGGCTGGTGATGTGGTGAGCTTTCAACTACCGAATTGGCGGGAAGCTGTCGCTATTGATATCGCCGCCGTTTGGCTGGGGCTGGTGGTAAATCCAGTGATACCTATATATCGAGATCGCGAGGTAGTTTTCATTCTTGCTGATAGCCGCTCTCGCTGCTTATTTATCCCCGGTATTTATCGCGGCTATAATTTCTCAGAGATGATTGAGCGCTTATCGCCTCAACTACCAGACTTGCAACATGTGGTTTCTGTGCGGCACAAGAATTCAATAGACGGTGTAATAAAGTATGAGGATCTTACTCGACAGCGAGGCGGGCCCGCACCAGATAAGCAGCCTACAGATATGGATGCAGTTAAAGTCATAATGTACACCTCTGGTACCACAGGTCGTGCGAAAGCAGTAAGACATTCTCATCAGTCCCTAGCATGCGCTATAGATAATGGAGTGGAGGCTTGGGGTCTTGGTGCTGAAGATGTCATGTTGATGCCTTCACCTGTTACGCATATTACCGGTTTTGCTAATGGCATCGAGCAAGCTTTTATCAGCGACTGTAAAACGGCATTTATGGAGCGTTGGGACGTCGATAAAGCTGTAGCCTATATTGACAAGGTTGGGGCAACAGGCTGTGTCAGCGCAACGCCATTTTTGCAGGAATTGGTTGATAAAGCTAAGCGGGATTCTCTCGATTTACCCTCCCTGAGGTTTTTTGCTTGCGGTGGTGCATCTGTGCCACCTAATCTGATCGGCGATGCTCATAGTACACTGGCAAATTGTCGTGCCTTTAGGGTCTATGGTTGCACTGAGGCGCCTTTGATCACGGTCGGCTTTATGCGTCCAGAAGAGGCATCCCTCGCGGCAATGACAGATGGGCGTATTAATAACTGGGATGTGATTATTGCTGACGATGAGGGCGATCCATTAGCTCAGGGAAGTGACGGAGAGATCCTGGTCAAGGGTCCTGCGATGATGATGGGCTATGGCGAAGAAGAACAGACCCGCCAATCGATTGACGAGCGCGGTTACTTTTATACCGGTGATATTGGCCATATAACCCCTGAGGGTGCCATTGTGATCACTGACCGTAAAAAGGACATCATTATTCGAGGCGGCGAGAACATTTCTGCCCGTGAAATAGAAGATATTCTCCACCAGCATGCAATAATCGTTGAGGCAGCAGTGGTGGCAATGCCTCATGAGCGGCTAGGTGAAGGTGTTTGTGTTTTTCTGGTGACCAGGGATACTGTGCAACTCAGTTTGTCTGAACTTCAGGCGTTTTTACTGCAAAGCGGCTTAGCCAAACAGAAATGGCCTCAACGTATTGAGTATAGTCGCACGCTGGAGAAAACCGCTTCGGGCAAGGTCCGCAAGGACATTCTCAGAAAGAAAGTTAAGACGCTAATGTCAGTCGGCATAATGACCTAAAAGCTACTATGCTTGTTTCACTTTGGCTGATGTCGAACTTACTAAAGACAGGCTATGGTCAATCGCGTCTTTGTTAACTATTTTGCGCGACTTTTCGTTACGTTTTTTTAAGTGCCATCTAGGCTACCTTTATCAGCAGTGACTTGCGTGAACAGGTCTGTTGAACCAGGGATGATAAGCTCAAGTACTTGATAATGATTTTAGTTAATTAGATAGCCAATAATAAGGATCACAAAAAGATGGCTGACATTGAACGAGATTTTCTTGGAAGGCACGTAGACAGCAATGCAAAGTATAAGGCTCCCCCGTTTGTACCAAGATTAAAAAATGTAGATCTAGGTGTTGAGCGGATAAAAGGTGAGCGTTATTTTTCGCCTGCCTTTATGCAGCAAGAATGGGAAAAGGTTTGGACAAAAACCTGGCAGTTAGTTAACCGTGCTGATGTGTTAGATGAGTCCGGAGCTTTTTATACTCATGAGCTGGGCAAGGAATCGTTTATATTTGTCCGTGGAAATGATGATGTAATTCGTGGCTTTTATAATGTCTGCCGGCATCGTGGCAACAAGCTATGTCAGGTAAAAGAAGGATTTCTCGAGGCTTTTTCCTGCCCCTACCATGGCTGGCAGTGGAACATAGATGGTAGCCTTAAAAAGGTTGCTGATCCAGAATTTTTCCGCCAGTTTGACAATGGAATACCCTCTGAAGAACTAGGTCTAGTTCCCGTTCAGGTCGCTCAATGGGAAGGGCTACTCTGGTTTAATATGGACCTTGAGGCTTGCTCACTAAAAGAATATCTAGGTGATCTTGGTGAGCATCTTGAGGGCTATGAGTTTGAGAAATATACACTCATAGATTTGCAGACCTTTGAATGGAATGGCAACTGGAAGCATGCCTGGGATGCCTTTAATGAGAGTTATCATTTCGCTGCGCTGCACCCAAATATGGTAGAGATTAGTGAGGGGCATGATATTCCCATTGAGCTCTATGGAGTACATTCTAGGATGCTTAATTACAACCGTACTGTAAGTGAAGTGCTTGAAGAACGAGAAAATTGGACCGACTTGCGTCGTCGCTTTATGCTCAGCGCTGAAATGAAAGGCACATCGCCCGACCCTGATGCCGCACAATCTGCAGTGCCAGAAAAGAGCGGTAAACCGATATCAGCTAAGGATATACATCTGCATGAGATTGAGTATCGCAGGTCAATTCAAGATGAAACCAGCCTGCCTTACAAAAATCTCAATGATGAACAGTTAGTTCATCAATATCATTATAGTTTTTTCCCCAATACGACGTTTACACAATCTGCGGATGGCGGAGCAATTTTCCGTTATCGACCGCATCCAATAGATCCAAATAAGTGTTTTTGGGATTTATTTATTGTCGGGTGTTTGCCCGAGGGAACGCCAATTCCCGAACGTCCCGAGCATAAGACACATCGGTATGAAGAGGGCATTGATTATGTGAAAATATTGGAAGGTACGTTCGATCCGGCTTTCGCTGAAGTTATTGGTGAGGATGCTTCTAATATGCCAACCCTGCAGGCCGGCTGCCAGTCAGATAGTTTTGACGGGGGTATTTTAGGTGATCAAGAAATCCGCCTTAGGCACTTTCATAAAATGTTGGATGAGTTTATTAGTGGCACTATGACAACTCAATCTCTACCGTCACAGGACGCCTATTTAAAGAAGATTGATTAAGGAAATTTTCCTGATGACTCACGTTAGTAACGAAGCAAGGGTAGATGGTTACCTTGTTTTCAATGCAAAGTACCATGACGCCAACTTCTCTCGACTCGAGCTACTTAATTTGCTGGGCGAGCAGGAAAATGCCTACGGCACATTGCGCGGGCTTAGAGCCAGTCAATCATTTAAGTAGATGTCATTGCATTACCCCTTCGATAAACATAAAATAAAAACAAGTGTGTTTGTTTAATGTTTTTTCCTCAGAGATAATTTATGGATGACAGCGTTTTTCGCAATGAAGTTCAGGCTTTCTTGACTGAGTCTCTGACTCCAGAAATGAAGCAAGCCGGTGAGCTTATGACGAGTGTTTTTGCCGATTTCGATGTGGCGATGGACTGGCACAAAGTTTTGTATCATAAAGGCTGGATCGCCCCAGACTGGCCTCAGGAATACGGCGGTACTGGTTGGACCCTAAATCAGCGTTATATCTTTCAAGAAGAGTGCAAATTGGCCAACGCACCTGCAGTGTTTGCCTTAGGGCTTCAGATGCTTGGTCCAATGCTGATTCATTACGGCACCCAAGAACAAAAAGATTTTTACTTGCCAAGAATACTTTCTGGCGAAGACAGCTGGTGCCAGGGTTATTCTGAACCGGGTGCAGGGTCTGATTTAGCGTCATTAATTACCGCCGCGGTGCGCGATGGTAATGATTATATTATCAATGGTTCTAAGATTTGGACCAGTTATGCTCAGCATTCTAATAAAATTTTCTGTCTTGTCAGAACCTCTAAAGAGGGTCGGCCGCAAGCAGGTATTAGTTTTATTCTTGTTGACATGGACTCGACGGGTTTGTCAGTGGAGCCGATTGTTGGACTGGACGGAACTGTCGAGCAATGTCAGGTATTTTTTGATGATGTGCGAGTCCCCGCAGTCAATCTTGTTGGAGTGGAAAATCAGGGTTGGGACGTCGCTAAGTATTTACTTGAATTCGAACGCGGTGGCCATAACTACGCCATCGACCATAAAAAACAGATGGCTAAAATCAACCGTCAAGCAAATTCTCAATATTCTTCGGGTAATACTTTGTGGAAGGATAATAAGGTTTTCGCTGCTAAATTCGCGGATGTTGCTGTAGATGCGCTGGCCTTAGAGTTTACCGAGTTACGCGTGAAAGGTGCCTTTGAGGCGGGTGGAAATGCCGGTGCGCTGTCTTCGCTGACTAAAGTGATGGGTACCGAAATTGGCCAGCGCTTTAACGAGTTAAGCCTAGAGATGATGGGCGAGCATGCCTTTGTTCAGCAGCTTGATGCGCTGCTTCCTGGCTGTGAAGTCGAGCCAATTGGCCCAAGTTGTGGTCTGACCACCATGGCTGAATATATAAATAATCGCGCGGCGACAATTTACGGTGGCTCGGCTGAGATTCAGCGAGATATTATCGCTAAGCGCGTTCTGCATTTATAACCAATACATTTGTAGGGAAGAAGTTTAATGTTTATTGAGTACAGCGAAGAACAATCCATGTTGCGCGATAGCGCAGATAGGTATCTTCGTGACAATTACAGTTTCGAGAGCCGCCAAGCCGCCATTAAAGAGGTGCGCGGATTTAGTGCAGATCACTGGCAGACATTTGCCGACTTAGGTTGGCTAGCGATGACCTTTCCTGAAGAGTATGGTGGTTTTGGTGGCGGTGCTCTTGAGACCATGATTCTGTGCGAGCAATTTGGCAAGTATCTAGTGCGTGAGCCATATCTTGAGTCGGTTGTTCTAGTCGGTGGTCTGATTGAAGCTGGTGCTGATCGAGCACTAAAAGAAAAATATCTGTCGGGCCTAATTGCTGGTGAGTTGCAGGGTGCACTAGCCTATCTGGAAGAGGGTAGTGTCGCTGATCCAACGCGTGTGCAAGCAACAGCAGAGCACAGTAATAATGGCTTTGCGATCAGCGGCAAAAAAACCGTTGTACTGAACGGCCCTGAAGCGGATTTCTTTGTTGTCTCGGCACGTGTTGGTGGTAAGAAAGAAAGCGCTCGAGACGGTATTAGCTTATTTGTCATTCGTAAAGATGCTCCCGGGCTGAGCTGCAACAATTACATAACTTACGATGGTCGTTCGGCCTGTGAATTGCAACTGCATAAGGTCGCAGTTGATAAAGAGTCACTAGTGGGTGATTTGGGTAATGCTGCTGCTATCGCTGGGCCAGTTTTTTCTCATGGCATCGTTGCTGTCTGTGCAGAAGCTTTAGGTGCTATGGATGCTCTTCTGGCTGCCACGATTGACTATACTAAACAGCGCAAGCAATTTGGTCAGTCGATTTCTGCGTTCCAGGTGCTTCGCCACCGCATGGTGGACATGTATATGGAGATTGAATTAACTCGGTCACTGCTGATGGCAACAGCGTGGAAATTAGATAATGCGGCGCCAGATGCAGATCAATGTGTCGCCGCTCTAAAGGCAAAGATGGGTAAGGCGGGTCGCTATGTCTCGCACAATGCGATGCAGCTCCACGGTGGTATAGGCACAACCGATGAATTTAGCGTCGGTCATTATTTTAAACGTTTGGCGGCAATAGGTGTCATGTTTGGGTCCAGAGACTCTCATCTGTCACGTTATTCTAAACTCTCGGTTTAAAACTAAGAGTTGGCGTCATTATATTCGACTAATAAGGAACGATTACTATGGATCTTCAATTAAAAAACAAAACGGTTCTGATTACAGGATCATCGAAAGGGATTGGTTTTGCGCTGGCAAAAACATTAGCGGCCGAGGGCTGCAACATAGGTATCTGTGCGCGCAATGCTGAGGAGGTAAACGCTGCTGTCGAGGCCGTTCGGGCTTTGGGTGTGAAGGCGCATGGTCAAGTGGTGGATGTGACGGACTCTATATCACTGGAAGGCTGGATTAAAGCCTGTGCCGAGACGCTCGGTGGAATCGACGGTTTTGTTGCCAATGTGAGTGCCGGCGGTGCGGACAATGAAGAATCCGGTTGGAGAAGTAACTTTGAAGCCGATGTACTTGCTAGCTGGAAAGCAGTTAATGCCGTGAAGCCATATCTTGAAATCTCAGATTGCGGGGCTATTGTCAGCATTGGATCTACTGCGTCTCTGGAAGCATTTGCAGGCGCTGTGCCCTACGGTGCGATGAAGGCGGCACTCCTGAATTATTTTGGCAATTTGGCGCAAGAGTTGGCGCCATTGGGCATCCGTGTTAATAGCGTTAGCCCTGGCCCCATCTTTTTTGAGGGCGGCGCTTGGGAAGACATTAAGGCAGCTATGCCCGAAATCTATGAGTCGACAGTAGCCAATATCCCAGCAGGCCGTATGGGCTCGCCCGAAGAAGTCTGTGTGCAAGTTGCGCTATTGTTAAGTCCTATTTCGGCGTACACAACTGGTACCAATATAGTTATCGATGGTGGATTCACTAAGCGAATCCAGTTTTAAGGTCTTTGTTAATCAGGTGATTAACTTAATAGAAGGTAGATTCTGTGACAGATAATATTTTTTCCTTAAAAGGAAAGGTGGCACTAATAAGTGGTGCGTCGAGCGGTTTAGGTGAGCATATAGCTGAAATGCTTGCAGATAAAGGGGTCGCTGTGGTTTGCGCTGCACGGAGAATGGATCTGTTGCAGAATCTCGCTGATCGTATTAATGCTAAAGGCGGTAAAGCCTTAGCGGTGGCTATGGATGTGACCGAACGAAATTCAGTTAAGGCCGCCTTTGATGCTGCAGAGAAGGAATTTGGTACACCGGATATCGTTGTTTGTAACGCTGGTGCCACTGGCCGTCAGCCTTTCTTGGAAATGGAGGAGGCTAATTGGGACCATGTATTGAACGTTAATATTAAAGGTGTCTTTAACGTTGGTCAGGAAGGCGCACAGCGATTGGTCGCGGCGGATAAGCCTGGCAATATTATTAACATATCATCTATTTGCGCTGTTTCGTCATTTAAAGGTCTTACACATTACAGCGCGTCCAAAGCAGCAGTTAACCAACTTACCCGTGTAATGGGTCATGAATTAGCGGAGCATAATATTTGTGTTAATGCATTGGCCCCAGGGTTT
>Ga0308019_10000109_pt1 | contig 48108 bp, 49 predicted proteins | sample Neamet284_FD_203135 | JGI IMG/M metagenome (GOLD analysis project Ga0308019, IMG submission 203135) | Marine microbial communities from water near the shore, Antarctic Ocean - #284 | ecosystem: Environmental > Aquatic > Marine > Unclassified | place: Southern Ocean | collected 2014-10-01
AATGAAAACTATAATTTTAGTCATATTTTTCATTTCTAAACATATTTATATTAATTCTATATAATGAGATATTTAAAACCAATAAAGAAAAACAGTATTCTACTAATTATCCACAATATTCCATTCAGCAAATGATGTGGCTGTTTCAGATAAAACTACTTTACATAAAAGAATGTTTTCTGGCAATCTACTCTTAATATGATTAGCAAAATCTATCACTAGGTTTTCAGAAGTTGGTTGGTAAGGCAACAAAAAAACTTTTTCAAAAGCTGATAAGTCAATTTTAGCATGAGGAGAATTAGCATTCAACACCAAAGAATGATCGTATTTATCCACAATTTCAGGTTTTACAATTTCTTTTAAAACTCCAAAATCCATTACCATTCCATCCTTAGTATGTCCTTTTTCGTTTTTAACATCACCCTTTACAGTTACCCATAAACGATACGAATGTCCGTGTACATTTTTACACAAACCATCATAACCATGCAAAGCATGTGCCATCTCAAACTTAAATTCTTTCGTAATTCTAATCATTTTTTTTATCTAAATTCAAATTCACTCTTTTATGACTGTAATACATCTTTTTATTGTCTGTTCCTTTACGCAATTTCTTTTGCTCATCTAGAGGTAAATTTATTATTTCAATACATTCTACTGAACAGCAATTCTCGTATTTATCTTTACAAGAATCACATTGCAGAAACAATAAATTACAATTTACATTTCCACAATTTACATGCGTATCAAATGGCTCTCCACACTGATGACAGCTACTAATTACATCATCAGAAATACGCTCCCCTCTCCTTTCGTCAAACACAAAATTCTTTCCAACAAAATTATTATTTAAAGTCACGTCCTTATCTAATTGTCGTGCATAATCAATAATTCCTCCATGCAACTGATTTACATCTTGAAAACCATGATGTTTTAAATAGGCAGATGTTTTTTCACATCTAATTCCACCCGTGCAATACAACAGAATCTGTTCGTCTTCTTTGCCCTCCAACATCTTCTTTACCTCTGGCAATTCTTCTTTAAAAGTTTCTACATCTGGGCAAATAGCCCCTTTGAATTTTCCTATTTCACTTTCATAATGATTACGCATATCCACAACTGTAGCTCCTTTTTCCAAAGCATTATTCCATGATTTTGCATCCAGGTGCTGCCCAACATTTGTCACATCATATTCATCAATAGGTAAGCCGTCAGATACAATTTGCTTACGCACTTTAATGGTTAATTTAAAAAATGAATTACCATCATCTTCCACGGCAATTTTAAACGGCATATCAGTGAAAAATGGATTTGAATGTACCAGCTTAACAAACTCTTCAAAGTTGGATTCAGGAATACTTAACTGAGCATTCACACCTTCATGTGCTAAATATATTCTACCTAAAACACCTAATTCTTTCCAGGATTCATATAACTCATCTCTAAGTTCGTAAGGGGAATCAATAATTACATATCTGTAAAAAGAAACCGTCTTTCTTTCAAAACCTTCTTGTTCTAATAATTTTAAGCCTTGTTCCTTGCTTAATTTATTAAACATATTTTTTTTACCAGTATTCGGATCCATGTATTATCAACAAATTATAATGCAAAGATACAAAATTCTCAATTTTTATTGTAATTAAAATTATCCCTATATAAATAATGTATAATGTTATATTTGTCAAAATTAAATCACAGATGAAAGAAAGCATATTAATAATAGGTTCCTCAGGACAAATTGGCACAGAATTGGTCATGGAACTAAGAAGTATGTATGGAAATAACAATGTCATTGCTTCTGATATTCGACCTTCTTCAAGGGAGGTGATGGAATCAGGTCCGTTTGAAAAATTAGACATAATGGACGAAAAATTATTACGAGATATTGTAAAGAAATACAAAATCACACAAGTATATTTGTTAGCGGCTCTACTTTCAGCAACTGCCGAAAAAAATATAGAATTAGGTTGGAGTTTAAACATGCGTTCACACTCTCATGTATTGGATTTAGCAAAAGACGGACTCATAAAAAAGATTTTCTGGCCTTCATCTATTGCTGTTTTCGGACCAACAACACCAATGGAAAACACACCACAATATACGGTAATGGAACCTAATACCGTTTACGGAATTACTAAGCAAGCAGGTGAAAGATGGAATGAATATTATTTCAATAAATTTGGTGTAGATGTAAGAAGTATCCGTTATCCAGGTCTTATTGGATGGAAAGCGGCTCCGGGTGGTGGAACTACCGACTATGCAGTAGATATTTTTCATCAAGCTATTCAGCATGAGAAATACGAAAGTTTCTTATCTGAAAATACAGGACTACCAATGATGTATATGCCAGATGCAATTCGTGCAACTATTGAGCTAATGGAAGCGCCTGCAGAACAAGTAAAAATCCGTTCTTCTTATAATTTGGCAGGAGTAAGTTTTACACCAAAACAGATTGCGGAAGAAGTAAAAAAACATATTCCTGATTTTGAAATGACTTATAATCCTGATTTTAGACAACCGATTGCAGATTCTTGGCCATCATCCATTGATGATAGTTATGCGCAAAAAGATTGGGGTTGGGAATTGAAATATGATTTAGAGAAAATGACTTCTGATATGATGAAAAACTTAAAGGAAAAATATAAAATTATAGCATAATGAGTAAAGAAATTCAAATATACAACACCCTTACAAGACAGAAAGAAGTCTTTAATCCTATAGTAGAAAACCATGTAGGAATGTATGTTTGTGGACCTACAGTTTATGGCGACCCACACCTAGGGCATGCCCGTCCAGCAATTACTTTTGATATAGTTTTCAGATACCTAAAACATTCGGGCTACAAAGTAAGGTATGTTAGAAATATAACGGATGCGGGACATCTAGAAAATGATGCAGATGAAGGGGAAGATAAAATTGCTAAAAAAGCGAGATTAGAACAATTGGAGCCTATGGAAATTGTTCAGTTTTATACCATAAGCTACCACAAAGCTATGAAAGATTTAAACTGTTTACCTCCATCAATTGAACCTACTGTAACTGGTCATATTATTGAACAAATTGAAATGGTAAAACAAATCCTAAAAAATGGATTTGCATATGAAGTAAATGGTACTGTATATCTAGATATAAATAAGTATAATGAAAAGTATCCTTACGGAACTTTATCAGGAAGAAACTTAGAAGATACTTTAGAAGGAACTAGAACATTAGATGGGCAATCCGAAAAGAAAAGTCCTGTTGATTTTGCAATTTGGATAAAAGCAAATCCTGAGCACATTATGAGATGGCCTTCCCCTTGGGGTGAAGGTTTCCCAGGTTGGCACATTGAATGTTCAGCTATGAGTAAAAAATACTTAGGTGAAACCTTTGATATTCATGGTGGAGGAATGGACTTAGTATTCCCTCATCATGAAGCAGAAATAGCACAATCAAACGCTAGTAATGGTTGTAATCCTGCGAACTATTGGATGCACAACAATATGATTACAGTGGATGGAAAAAAGATGGGGAAATCTCTTGGGAACTTTATTAATTTAGAAGAGTTCTTCAATGGAAGTCATGAGAAATTAGAAAGAGCGTACGCACCAATGACTATCCGTTTTTTCATTCTGCAAGCACACTACAGAAGCACAGTGGATTTTGGCAATGAGGCGTTGCAAGCTGCAGAAAAAGGATTTACAAAGCTGATGAATGCAATGGAAACATTAGGTGATATTTCAGCTTCAGATACATCTACTTATGATGTTAATGCTTTGCAAGAAAAGTGTTACACAGCAATAAATGATGATTTCAATACACCAATTTTAATTGCTCATTTGTTTGATGGCGTTAGAATTATCAACTCAGTAAAAGATGGAAAAGAAAGTTTGAATGCTTCTGATTTGGAACAATTAAAAACAATATTCAATACCTTTGTTACTGATATTTTAGGATTTCTCTCCCATAAAGAAAGTAGTGGGAACGATCTAACGAATGAGGTAATGGAGTTGGTATTGCAACTGAGAGGAAATGCTAAAAAATCCAAAGACTTTGATACAGCAGACTTAATTAGAGATGAGTTAAATAAAGTCGGAATACAAATAAAAGATGGTAGAGAAGGAAGTAGCTGGGAGGTGAAATAGTTAGTAGTTGTTAGAAAAAAGATGAATACACAGAGAATAAAATATATGTCATATCGAAACCTGCTAATCATATCTACTTTATTAATTATTGGATGTTCCACAGAACCTCAGCAGAAAACTAAAACCGTTTCAAAGCCAAAAGTAAAAATTGAAGTCCCTACTTTTAATTCAGATTCTGCTTATGCTTTTGTAGCAAAACAAGTTAGTTTTGGTCCTAGAGTAATATCAAGCAAAGGATGGAAAAACTGTGCAATTTGGTTAGAGAAAAAATTCAAAACCTACACCCCAACTGTAATCGTACAAGAAGCCCCAGTTACAACCTATGATGGGAAACATCACACTCTAAAAAATATCATAGCTAGCTTTTCGCCTGAAAAAAATAATAGAGTAGCTCTTTTTGCGCATTGGGATAGCAGGCACATTGCAGACCATGATACTGAAAATCAAAACAAGCCAATACTTGGAGCAAATGATGGAGGAAGCGGAGTTGGAGTTTTAATAGAAATGGCAAGACAATTCAGCATTAAAAACCCTAAAATAGGAATAGATATCATCCTTTTTGATGCAGAAGATTATGGTCAACCTGAAAATTCTGGCTTTCCAGTTATGCAGAATTCTTGGTGTTTAGGTTCCCAATACTGGAGTAACAATCCCCACAAACAAAACTACTTTGCTCAATATGGAATTTTGTTAGATATGGTGGGAGCAAAGGACGCTACATTCAGGCATGAGCAGATTTCCTTTTATTATGGATCAAACATCTTACAGAAAGTTTGGCGTAAGGCAAGTCGATTGGGCTTTGGCAATCATTTTGTATTTGAAAATGCAAACCAGATATTGGATGATCATTATTATGTAAATACAATTACAGGCATACCAACTATTGATATTATTGAGTACGATCCTGCAACAGAAAGTAACTTTAATCAGCATTGGCATACCCACAAAGATGATATGGATAATATCGATAAAAGCACATTAAATGCTGTAGGACAAACTTTGTTGGAGGTGATTTATAATGAGTAAATTTTCTTCTGATACTACTTATAAAGACTTAGATTTTTCCGAAAATGAGTTACTACAAGAATATGATAACTGTACTTTCATAAATTGCACATTTAATAATGTCTCTTCTGTTATTTTTGAAGGTTGTACCTTTAATGCTTGTGATTTTAGCAATTGTAAACTAGATAACACCTCTTTTAAGGAGGCGGTATTTCAGGATTGTAAATTAATAGGCCTACACTTTGATGATTGCAAAGAATTCTTGCTTTCTTTTTCTTTTGAAAATTGTAACCTGCAATTCTCTACATTCTTTAGCTGCAATATTCCTGAAACAACATTTAAGAACTGTAACTTAACAGATGTAGATTTTACTGATGTAAAGCTTGCGAAATCAGAATTCATAAACTGTAACTTAAATTCTGCAATTTTTGATAATTGCAACCTTCAACATTGTGACTTTACAACTGCCTATAATTTTAGTATCAACCCAACTAACAACAAGGTTAGTAAAGCCAAGTTTAGTAAAGGAAATAGCTTTGGGCTTTTGGATAGTTTCAATATTATTATTGATTAAAAAAAATCTACCTGATATATCCCATTTATTGTGCTTAGCATAGTATTTGAAGATTCTGATGATGCACCTTCATTTCTTGTGTATTTTCTTAGGTGTGATTGGATTATTGAGTATAATGTGTAGCCTTTCTGGTGGATGCACCTATAATATGGCTTAGAAAAATATCATCCTAGCTTCAAGCTTTTTTAAAGAAGTTTATTAATATTTTCAATTTGTTTTTTAGTAAGCTTTCCATTCAACCAATCTTTACTAATCTCAGCATTAAACTTCTTATAGAAATCTATTGCCGGACTATTCCAGTCTAACACTTGCCATATCATTCCATTCAGATTTAACTGCTTACATATTTTAATTGTTTCTTCAAATAATTTAGATCCAATACCATGCCTTCTATATTCTTCTTTTATCACAAAATCCTCTAGAAATAAAAATTTACCCTTCCAAGTTGAGTAGCGAATCCAATAAAAAGATAAACCAATAATTTCATCATCTTTTTCAGCAACCAAAAACCAATACCAAGGGTGAGTACCAAAACCATCCTGCTCTAAATCTTCTAGAGTAATCGTTACTTGATCTGATGCATTTTCGTAATCAGCTAGTTCTTTTATTAGTTTTAAAACTGATGGTAAGTCCTTTTTTATTCCTTTTCTAATTATAGTATTCATAATGCTAAAATAAGAAAACCCACTCAAATGAGTGGGTTTTAATTTTGATGCGCTTTACTTCTTAATCGTTTTCAAATAAAGTCTCTCTACTTTATCTCTTGCCCATTGGGTTTTTCTTAAAAACTTAAGGCTGGAATTAATAGAAGGATTATTGGTAAAACAATTGATGTTTATTTCATAACCGAGATCTTCCCATCCGTATTCTTCCACAAGGAATTCAAGGATGTCAATTAATCTTATTCCGTGTAATGGATTATTGTCTTGAGAATTATCAATGTTAATGTTATCAGTCATTCTTGGGGTATTTATACTTATCTTTTATTACCTACCTCCTATTGTTTCTAGGATTTCCTTTTCCAGCATTCCTATTTTTATTTCTGTTGGCAAAAAACTCTTGCTTTATTCTATTTTTTTCTTTTTCAGATTCCTTTTTCTGCTTAGCATTCATAGGTTTTTCTGTTTGAGGAAAAGGATGGTTTTGAACGGCTTCAATTTTCTGCTTTATTAGCTTTTCAATATCTTTAGCATAAACATTTTCCTCTGGCTCACAAATTGAAATTGAAACGCCCTTTTCTCCTGCTCTACCACATCTACCAATCCTGTGCACATAGGTTTCTGGCTCATTAGGAATATCATAATTAAGTACATAACTTAGCTTATCAATATCAATTCCTCTTGCAGCAATATCAGTAGCTACCAACACTCTTACTTTATAATCTTTAAAAGATTGTAATGCTCTTTGTCTTTGATTTTGTGATTTATCGCCATGGATTGCAGCCGCCTCAATATTATTCTTTTGCAAATTACGAACTATCCTATCCGCACCATGTTTGGTTCTTGAAAATACCAAAATCTGATTGATATCTTTATTTTTCAGAATGTGGAATAACAAGTCCTTTTTATCATTTTTATTTGTGTAGTAAATTGATTGCTGAATAGTTTCGGCAGTAGTAGAAACTTGATGTACCGCAATCTTTTTTGGATTACGCAAAATAGTGTTAGAAAGTGTTAAAATACTATTAGGCATAGTAGCCGAGAAAAATAAAGATTGACGATTCTTTGGTAATTTCTCTAACAACTTCTTAATATCATTGATAAAACCCATATCCAACATTCTATCAGCTTCATCTAACACAAAGTAACCAATGTCATTTAAGGAAATAAATCCTTGTCCCATTAAATCCAATAACCTACCTGGAGTTGCCACTAATACATCCACTCCATTAGCTAGTGCATTGGTTTGAGTACCTTGTTTTACTCCACCAAAAATTACAGTATTTTTTATATTATTGTACTTTGCATAATCCGTAAAATTCTCACCAATCTGGATAGCAAGTTCCCTAGTAGGGGTAACTACCAAAGCTCTTATTTTTGTTTTCCCATTATTATTACTTTTCTCATTTATCAAATGATGCAAAATAGGTAGGGCAAAAGCAGCTGTTTTTCCTGTTCCTGTTTGGGCAGTTCCAAGCACATCATTATTCTTTAGGATTAAAGGAATTGCTTGTTCTTGAATTGCAGTTGGGTTTATATAGTTTTGATCCGCTACCGCTTTTAATAAAGTAGTGTCTAAGTTTAAATCTTCAAATTTCATAGGTGAATTCCTTTTGTGGAATTAGTTTTTTGCAAAGTTAGGATAATAGATTGGATAATGGAGTAAAGAAGTGATTACTCCCCGCAACCTTGAATATAGAGGATTTCAAAACTAACAACATAAAAAATGCCTTCATTTACTGCACCTTTCATTGCACATTCCATAGGGAAATACTCCATTTCACAAACTGATAAATACAATTCTACAAGTTCCTCCATATTTTCCTCAGGGAAAATTAAATCATATTCCTCCAATGTTTCTTCATCTTTAAAAATATGTTGCCCTTCACCATATACCCACCAGCCAGTATGGTCATTTACAGGCCCACAAAATGCTTTTTTATCTTGAATAGAGTCATTAGTGTTTTCTGCTTTTTCTAAGACAACAAAAGAGCAAAGTGTAAAAAAGAACAATAGTAAAACAATACCCTTAGCCCCTCTTTTTAGAGAGGAATTTTTATTTAATATCTCGTGTCTCAAGCTTAACATCTATTTTTTATAAAAATTCATTTCATCAGTATATTTCCAAGCCTTCTCTGGTAATAAATAAGAAATATCTTTTCCTTGTTGTATTGAATTTCTAATGAAAGAAGCTGATATTTCCATTTGTGGAACACCCTCAATCAAGTGAATATTTTGGTGAGACCCCTCCACTTCATAGCCATGCCTTGGGTACACATATATAGAGTAGTCTTCCAGAATTTGCTCAAAGTTTTTCCACTTATGGAAGTTCTGCAAATTATCAGCACCCATAATTAAAGCATACTCATGCTCAGGATGCTCTTCTTTCAAACGTACTAAAGTATCAATAGTGTATGAAGGTTGTGGCATACTAAATTCTACATCCGACACATCTAATTTAGGGTTTTCATCCACCTCAGCTTTAATAATCTGAAGCCTATGATTTTGATCTAACAAAGTCCTTTTTTGTTTCAAAGGATTTTGAGGAGAGACTACAAATAAGACTTTTTCCAAATCAGAAAATTCTGCCATATAAGATGCAATAATCTTATGCCCTACATGCATGGGGTTAAAACTTCCAAAAAACAGACCTATTTTCATGCTTATGAGTTTATAAAATTAGTAATTACTTCTTTTGTCTGTTCACAAGCAATTTCAAAATCATCATTCAATATTATAGTATCAAACTGCATATTTTTTGATATTTCTTCCTCCGCCTTATCTAATCTTTTTTTAACGCTTTCATCCGATTCTGACCCTCTGCCAATTAATCTTTCTGCTAACACTTCAATTGATGGTGGCATAATAAAAATAGACAAACATTTTTTTGGATATTGTTTTTTAATATTCAATCCTCCAACAACATCAACATCAAAAATTACGGTTTTCCCTTCACTCCAAATTCTTTCAATCTCTGATTTTAAGGTTCCGTAATACTGATTTTCATACACCTGCTCCCATTCTAGAAAAGCATCTTCATTTATCTTTTGTTGAAATCCTTCTACACCTAAAAAATAATAATCTTTTCCATGTACTTCATTCTCCCTCCTTTCACGGCTAGAAGCCGAAACAGAAAAAGAAAGTTTAGGTATATCCTTCAACAACTGATGAACAATAGAAGTTTTCCCTGCCCCTGATGGAGCTGATATAACAATGAGTTTTCCCACTTACAGAATATTTAATAATTGCTCCTTAATCTTTTCTAGTTCATCTTTCATCTCGACTACAATTTTTTGCATCTCTGCATCTGATGATTTAGAGCCAATAGTATTTATTTCTCTACCAATTTCTTGACCTATAAAGCCCAACTTTTTTCCATTAGGAGCGTCTGTTTTCATAGTTTTAATAAAATACGAAAGATGAGCATCTAAGCGCACCTGCTCTTCAGTAATATCTTGTTTTTCTAAATAGTATATTAGCTCTTGCTCAAATCTATTTTCATCAATATTCTTAGTATCAATCTCAGCTAATTTATCTGCTAAACTTTTCTTTACTTTTTCAATTCTTGCTTTTGCAAAAGGGGAAATCTCAATCAATAAAGTAGATAGTTTATTAATTCTTGCAGTAATATCAGCCTCTAATTTTTCACCTTCATCCAATCGGAATTGCAAGATATTGCCAATGGCAATATCAATTCCTTTTGCTATTTCTTCCCATTCATTTTCATCTGCTTTATCTTCTCCCTTAATCATTGCCTCAGGCATTTTTAATAAAGTTGGTATAATATCCGCCTCAAATGATTTCATGGTAAAGGCACTAGAATTTGTTCCTAATTCTTTTCTAAGCTCTAGTATTTGTTGATGATACTCTTTTATCAAGTCTGTATTTAAAGTATATTTAATGTTGGAATCAGAGGATTCTCTCCAAATAGACAATTCAATTTTACCTCTTTGTAATTTTTCAGAAAGTAGTTTTCTTAGTCCAATTTCTTTATCTCTATAAATAGAAGACATCTTAACATTAGCATCTATTTGTTTTGAATTAAGCGACCTTACTTCAATAGTAAAGTTAGCATTTGTTAGGTTTAGTTCGGCTTTTCCATAGCCAGTCATTGATTGAATCATTAGAAAATATTTTTTGCAAATTTAAGAAAGTTTATTCTTCCGGTCCTTTAAGGGGCTAACACTTACTAAATACACCCCAATAAAAATGATACTTGCCGAAATAATTTTCATCTCATCTAAGGTGTCAGAATCTCTAAATATCGCAAAAAGAGTAGCCAGTACAGGTTGCGTATAAATATAAATACTTACGGTTGAAGGGTTAAGTTGTTTTAAAGCAGAGGAGTTTAGCAGATAAGCAATAACAGTAGTACACACCACTACAAAAGCAACTTCCCACATTATTTTTGGTGGGAAACTAGTCCACTCTACAGCCAATAATTCGCTATACCCAAAAGGCAATACATATAACAACCCAAAACCAAATACAAAAAACATAACGGTAATCGGATGGTATTTTTGCATTAAAGGCTTTACCAATACCAGGTACAAACCATAACTTACTGCATTAATGAATACAAAGGTATTACCTAGCATAAAGTCAGTATTCCCACTCAAACTTCCTCCATTAAGTATTAATGCAGAAGCTCCTATCAATCCTAATGCTATCCCAATTCCCTTTCTGATATTTAACTTTTCATGTAAAATAACAGCTGACATTATTATTACTAACACAGGGTTAGTTGTCATAATAATTGCAGCATTAATTGGGGTGGTGATGTTTAACCCTTTAAAAAAAAATAACTGATTAATGGCCACACCAAAAATTCCACATATTGCTAAACGAATGATGTCTTTCTTATCCACCTTTTCTTTTACAAACAGAAAGTATATAAGGGAAAACAAAGTAACAGCTCCTGTTACTCTTAATAATATAAAGCCTGATGGCTGAATAAAATCAGGCATTACATCTTTTGCAAAAGTGTAATTAATAGCATAAATCAAGTTCGCTAAAAACAAAGAAATATGGGCTAAGGTATTCTTACTCAAAGGAGATTATTTTTAGCAAAAGTAAAATTAATTACTCCAACTTTTAATACATTTGCTAAGATAAATAAATCCTAAACAACAAATTTGAAATTAAAAATAAATATTTTAGATGCTGCTCAAGCGCTAAAGGTTGCACTCATAACAGGTACTGGAGACGGTATTGGTAAAGCTACAGCTGAACTTTTATTAAAAGAAGGGTATCTCGTTTTTGGATATTCACGAACAAATAAAATTAACCATCCTAATTTCACCTTCACACCTATTGACTTAAGCAACCTTGCACAAGTTAATGATTTAGCTTTACCTATTATTAACTCGGATAATCTGCTACTCATAAATAATGCAGCTACAATTGGAACCATTGTTCCTTTTGATAAAAAAGAAACTAGCGATATAATAAATGAGTATAACCTGAACTTAGTAAGCCCTACTATACTATGTAGGAAATTCATTACTACCTATCCTGATAAAGAAAAACTACTTATTAATATAGGGTCTGGGGCAGCTAACAGCCCTATTCCTTCTTGGAGTACTTATTGTGCAACTAAAGCAGCACTAGATATGCTTACCCAGGTTATTGCTGAAGAAAATCATAAAAACTTAAAAGTATTCTCCGTTCACCCTGGGATAGTGGATACTAATATGCAAAAAACTATACGGGGGACTGAGGAGCATTTATTCCCATTATTAAGCAAATTTACAGCCTACCATTCCAAAAATGAGCTAGAAACAACCACTATTGCTGCTCAAAAGCTCTATTATATTATACAAAATTCTAACGAATTCACCAAGAATATACTATCAATTCGTGATGTTAATTTTAAATAGCCCATTTCTCCTCTTTTTATTGTTATTTAATGCCTTACCTTTTGATTTTCAGTAAGTTATATGATGTTGTAATTCTTAACAATTTTATGTTTAAAACCATAGGCACTCCAATAGCTAATACTCATCCAAAAACTACCTAAAATACTATATACCAGCATTTTAAAACTAAACTTAATTATTAAAAATACAAATTTCATAAAAAGGCTATTCTAAAAGAAAAAAGCAGCAAAACATTCAAATCAAATCAATTATGTTCTAAGTTTGGCATCAGTATTAACTAAATTATTTTAAATTATGGACAATGTATTTAAGTATTTCAATGGCTTTTTTAAAGGCTTAACAGGTTTAATCATGACAGTTTTAGGTCTTGGTATAGCAGTAGAAATCCTTTTCGGAGGAGGGTCAATGTTTGGTATGACTGTTATTGATAATGTGATGGCAGTAATTAACGGACTTGGCGGTGCAGGATTTGCTGGTTTAGTTGGATTATGTGTTTTGTTTTCACTTTTAACAGCTAAGTAAGAAGAATAGATGTATAATAAAATAGCCCTACTTAACCGTAGGGCTATTTTACTTTAAAACCTTATATTTGACCACATCAAAACAATAAGATGAAAAAATTATTTACTAAAATAAACCAAAGTATAGTCGACTTTACTTCTACCGCACTTACCTTTTTATGTTTAGGAGTTGTTATTCAACTACTTTTAGGGGAAAAGATATTAGGATGGGATCCTGTTGGGAATATCCAAGAGGCAGGCCCTTCTTTTATAGGAGTTATTGCACTTGTTGTATTATACTTGCTATTTATTGAAAAGAAAGCTGAGTAGTTTAATGAGCTTCAAGCCAATTTATTCCTTCACCAATATCCACTGTTAAGGGAACTTCTAAGGTTATAGCTTGCTCCATCTTCTCTTTTACTAAGACTTTTAAGTCTTCTGCTTCATCTATATGCATATCAAAAACCAATTCATCATGTACTTGTAATAACATTTTTGATTGCATTCCTCTCTTGTCCATTTCTGCCTGCACATCTATCATTGCTTTTTTTACAATATCAGCAGCCGAACCTTGTATAGGCGCATTAATTGCATTGCGTTCTGCCCCTGCACGCATCACTGCATTTCTAGAATTAATTTCTCTTAAGTATCTTCTTCTTCCCATTACGGTTTCCACATATTCCTTTTCCCGTGCTTGTGCAATTGACCAGTCCATGTATTCCTTTACCTTAGGAAACTCTTCAAAATAGTTATCAATGATCTCTTTAGCTTCTGTTCGAGAAACGCCTATATTTTGTGATAATCCAAAAGCTGAAATTCCATATATAATCCCAAAATTAACGGACTTGGCATTCGAACGCATAGTCCTATCTACTTTTTCTACAGGCACTTTATATACCTTAGCTGCTGTAGCGGAATGAATATCTACTCCATTATTAAAAGCGGTAAGCATGCCCTGATCCTTACTTAAAGACGCCATAATTCTCAATTCAATCTGAGAATAATCAGCTGCCATTAAAATATAATTTTCATCTCTAGGAATAAAAGCTTCACGCACTTTCATTCCTCTCTTAGTTCGTATTGGAATATTCTGCAAATTAGGATTTACTGAAGATAAACGACCTGTTGCAGCAACTGACTGATTAAAAGTAGTATGTATTCTATTCGTATCCTTATTCACTAATAAAGGTAAAGCATCAACATAGGTAGAAACCAATTTCTTAATCGCTCTAAATGTTAAAATTGCATCAATAATAGGGTGCTCATCTTTCAATTTAACCAAAGTTTCTTCAGAAGTAGAATACTGCCCAGACTTTGTTTTTTTAGGCTTTTTAGACAATTCCATTTTTTCAAACAAAATCTCTCCCAGCTGTTTTGGTGAAGCAATATTAAATTCCTGTTCTGCTAACTCATATATTAAAGCAGTCTGCGTAATTAATTCTTCAGTAAGTTCCTTACTATAATTATCCAACATATCTACATCCAGAGCAATTCCCTCATTCTCTATTTTTGCCAGCACAACACTCAATGGCATCTCTATAGTTTCAAATAAATTGAGCACTCCAACCTCTTTCATTTCTTGTTTTAAAATATCTGCTAACTGAAAAATAATACTAGCTCTTTCTGATGCAAAATCAACAATATTAGCTGATTCTAAAGCAGAAAACAATAATTTACTTTTTCCTTTCCCTATTAAATCCACTTCATCAAGTATCCTTTTCCCTAAATAATTTTCAGCAACCAACTCAAGGCTATGTCGCATATCAGGGTGAAGTAAATAATGCGCCACTTCCACATCAAACAAGTTACCTGCAATTACTAATCCTTCATTTGTAAGTACTTTGATCGCAAACTTTAGATCAAACCCTACCTTCTCAATATTTTTATCTTCAAAAACAACTTTGAATATTTCCAAATTTTTTAATGAGAAGGGAATGTAAAAACCTTCACTTTCGTTACAAACAAAACTAATCCCAACAATCTTAGTTGTTAAAGCATCCTTAGTGTCTGTAATCAATTGGAAAGCAAATCTACCTGATTCAGTAATAGTATTTACTAAACTAGTTAACTTGGTTTCTTCAGTAATTAACTCATAATTACTTATTACACTTTCTTTTTGAACAACCTCAACCTGTGGAGCAAATAAATCGAATTGACTGCTAGGGTTTACTTTTATTTCTACTTTTGGTACAGAACTTTCTACTACCGGCTTTTGAGTAGAAGAAGTCCCTAATATTCTTTGTAATAAATTTCTGAATTCTAATTCTTCAAATAAATCTGTAATTTTTTGTTCGTCTTTAGGAACCAAAAGCATATCCTCAGCATCAAAATGAATAGGGACATCCGTAATAATGGTAACCAACTTTTTACAAAGTAGTCCTATTTCTTCTGATGCCTCAACATTCTCTTTCATTTTTCCTTTAAGCTCATGAGAATTCGCAAAAAGCCCCTCCATTGAATCGTATTGTTTAATGAATTTCTGAGCCGACTTTTTTCCTATTCCCGGAATCCCCGGTATATTATCAGCTGAATCCCCCATCATCCCTAAGTAATCAATTACCTGATCCACCCTTTGAATATCAAACTTTTCCAAAACTTCAGGAATTCCCCAAATTGTGGTGGGCTGCCATTTAGTACCTGGGCGGTACATAAATATATTATCTGAAACCAACTGAGCAAAATCCTTATCGGAAGTCATCATATATGTTTGGAAGCCTTCTTGTTCTGCTTTTTTAGCCAAAGTACCAATTACATCATCCGCCTCAAAACCATCAACAAATAACTTAGGAATATTGTAGGCCTCAAGTAATGTATCAATATACGGAAGGGCATCACGCAAGCCATCAGGCATTGCTTCTCTATGCGCCTTGTATTCAGGGAATTCAATATGTCGTTCTGTAGGTTTCTTAGTGTCAAAAACGACAGCTATATGTGTTGGTTTCTCCTTTCTAATAACTTCATTTAAGGTATTCACAAAACCAAAAACAGCAGAGGTATCAAGCCCTTTAGAATTTATTCGTGGGTTCTTAGCAAATGCAAAATAAGCCCTATATATTAAGGCAAATGCATCTAAAAGGAAGAGTTTTTTTTCAGCTTTCATGTTCTCAAAAATACAATTTTATAGTTGAATCAATTTGTAATTTATTACTTTTATTGCGTTAATTTTAAGCTTATGAATACAACAGAAAAAAAGAAAATTCTATCCACATTATTTATTCCTTTCCTGTTTTTACTACTGATGTGGTTAGTAAAAATTATTGAAGTGAATTTCCAAATTAGCTTTGTTCGTTATGGTGTTTTTCCTCAAACAATTGATGGATTAAAAGGCATATTATTTTCTCCTTTTATCCACAAGGACTTTACTCACTTGATAAACAATAGCTACCCAATTCTTATTCTTGGCGGAATGTTATTTGCTATTTATCGTAAAATTGCAACACAACTTTTTGTTTGGCTTTATTTTATAGCAGGCTTCTGGCTTTGGGTTATTGGCCGCCCATCATTTCACATTGGGGCAAGTGGGCTTATTTATGCCTTAGCATCTTTTCTACTAGTAAGTGGAATCATTCGCAAAAACCCAAGATTAACAGCTGTTTCTATGTTGGTTATTTTCCTATACGGATCTATGATTTGGGGATTGCTGCCTACAAAAGGACCTATTTCTTGGGAAGGACATTTAGCAGGTTTTATAGCTGGAATTTTAGTCGCTATCTTTTACAGAAATGAAGGACCAAAACCTAAAAAATATCAGTGGGAAATTGATGAAGAAATAGAAGAGGAATTATTAAAAAATAACATCCAAAACTTTCATTATACAATAAAAACTGAAGATAAACCTAATTAAACTTTAGGCTTAATAATACCCCAATTTGATGCAAACCATGTTCTTTCATGAAAATAGTAAAATATCAATTTTGCAACTCTATCAAGAGCAACTAACCAACCTACCGAGCTTTTATCAATAGGTTCAAATCCAAAATAGGGTGGTAAGGTTGATAAAATAAAAAAAGTTGTTGTCATAGCTAACAAATTCCAAGTAATTGCCTTAAGAAAATGCCTTCTTCTACTGATTCTAACTTTATTCATTTTTTTACTTTTCGGTTTACAAATATACTATAATATCTGCTTAAAAATACATGCTTGTATTTGAGTGAAAAGATGTATTTTCGCTCTTTATGAAGAAAATTAGAAATTTTTGCATTATTGCACATATTGACCATGGTAAATCAACTTTGGCCGATCGACTTTTAGAGTTTACTGGAGCTGTTACCGAAAGGGAGGCAGAAGCACAATTACTGGACAGTATGGACCTGGAAAAAGAAAGAGGAATTACAATTAAAAGTCACGCGATACAAATGGAATACACCTACAAAGGTGAAGATTATATTCTGAATTTAATTGATACTCCGGGACATGTTGACTTTTCATATGAAGTTTCTCGTTCCATAGCTGCTTGTGAAGGCGCCTTATTAATTGTTGATGCCGCACAAGGAATTCAAGCACAAACTATTTCCAATCTTTACTTGGCTTTAGAGCATGATCTTGAGATTATTCCTGTGTTAAATAAAATTGATTTACCTTCAGCTGACCCAGAAGTAGTGAAAGATCAAATTATTGATCTGATTGGATGTGAGGATGAAGATATTATTCCTGCCAGTGCTAAAACTGGAATTGGAATTGAGGAAATATTAGCCGCCATTGTAGAGAGAGTACCTCAGCCTAAAGGAGATGTAAATGCTCCTTTGCAGGCTATGATTTTTGATTCTGTTTACAATACTTTTAGAGGTATTGAGGCTTATTTTAAAATCATTAATGGTGAAATAAAAAAAGGACAAAAAGTCAAATTTATGGCAACCGACATGGAGTATCATGCGGATGAAATTGGTGCTTTAAGACTTAAGCAATTCCCAAAAAAATCAATGCAAGCGGGAGAAGTTGGGTATATTATATCTGGAATAAAAAATGCAAAAGAAGTACAAGTAGGGGATACAATTACAACTGCTGAAAATCCTGCATCTGAGGCTGTAAAAGGATTTGAAGAAGTAAAACCTATGGTATTTGCAGGAATTTACCCTGTAGATACTGAGGACTTTGAGGAATTAAGGAATTCAATGGATAAATTACAATTGAATGATGCCTCATTAACTTACGCCCCGGAATCATCAGTTGCATTAGGATTTGGGTTTAGGTGTGGATTCTTAGGAATGCTTCACATGGAAATTGTTCAAGAAAGATTAGAGCGGGAATTTAATATGACAGTGATTACTACCGTTCCCAATGTATCCTATTACGCATACACAAGGGCAGGTAAAAAGCTAGAAATTCATAATCCTTCTGACTACCCTGACCCAAGTATTTTGGAGAGTGTTGAAGAGCCTTATATCCGAGCACAAATCATTACAAAAGCTGATTTTATTGGGCCTGTAATGACGCTCTGTATTGCAAAAAGAGGAGAATTAACCAACCAAGTTTATTTAACAACTGACAGAGTTGAACTTACATTTGAAATACCTTTGGGAGAAATTGTATTTGACTTTTACGATAAGTTAAAATCAGTATCTAAAGGATATGCTTCATTTGATTATTACCCTATTGATTACCGTACTTCTGTATTGGCAAAACTTGATATCCTGTTGAATGGCGATCCTGTTGACGCACTTTCAGCCCTTGTACATAAAGACAATTCTTATGCTTTAGGTAAAAAATTATGTGCTAAACTAAAAGAACTAATCCCAAGACAACAATTTGATATCGCCATTCAGTCAGCAATTGGATCGAAAATTATAGCTAGAGAAACAGTAAAAGCACTGAGGAAAGATGTAACCGCAAAATGTTATGGTGGGGATATTTCAAGAAAAAGAAAACTATTAGAAAAGCAGAAAAAGGGGAAGAAAAGAATGCGACAAGTAGGGAATGTTGAGATTCCGCAAAATGCTTTTATGGCTGTATTAAAACTAGATGATTAAACGATAAATTATGGGGAGAGCATTTGAGTTCAGAAAAGCTAGAAAAATGAAAAGATGGTCAAAAATGGCCAAAACTTTTACTAGAATAGGTAAGGATATTGTTATGGCCGTGAAAGATGGAGGACCTGATCCTGACACAAATTCTAGGCTAAGACAAATAATGCAAAATGCTAAGGCAGCTAATATGCCAAAGGATAATGTATTGCGTGCAATCAAAAAAGCTAGCAGTAAGGATACTGCTAATTATGAGGAAATGTCACTAGAAGGATATGCTGTACATGGTGTTGCTGTTTTTGTTGATTGTGCAAGTAATAATAATAACCGTACAGTAGCTGATGTTCGTTCTTGCTTTAGCAAGTGTGATGGGGCTATGGGAACAAATGGTTCATTGGAGTTTATCTTTGATAGAAAAGGTGTTTTTACCCTTGACCCTGAGAACATAAACATGGATGTGGAGGAATTAGAAATGGAGCTTATAGATGGTGGTTTGGAAGAATTAGAAGTTGATGAGGAAGCGATAACTATTTATTGTGAGTATGCTGACTTTAACAATATGCAAACGAAATTAGAGGAAATTGCTATTGAAATCATAAACTCTGAACTACAAAGAATTCCAAATAATTTTAAGACTATAACCGCAGAACAAGCAGAAAAAGTGTTAAAATTATTGGATCTGTTAGAAGAAAATGATGATGTCCAACAAGTATTTCATAACATGGAATTGACTGAGGAAATCCTAATAGCTATGGATAGCGAATAAAATTATAGAATGAACGTATTAATACTAGGAAGTGGAGGAAGAGAACATGCATTTGCATGGAAAATTGCAAAAAGTAGTTCATGCAATCAATTATTTATTGCTCCAGGAAATGCAGGTACAGCTGAAGTGGGGACGAATATTAATATTGATGTAAATGATTTCGAAAACATAAAGGAATTCGTACTTACTGAAAGTATTGAGCTAGTTTTAGTAGGACCTGAAGATCCATTAGTAAATGGCATCTATAATTTCTTTAAAGAAGATGAACAGTTAAAAGATATCTCTTTAATTGGCCCCTCAAAAGAAGGAGCACAATTAGAAGGAAGTAAGGAATTTGCAAAGGAATTTATGTTCAGACATAATATCCCTACGGCAAAATATCAAGCTTTTACCAAAGATAACTTAACAGAAGGATATACTTTTTTGGAAAGCCTTGAAGCTCCTTATGTATTAAAAGCTGATGGTTTGGCTGCAGGAAAAGGAGTGCTAATCCTTAATGATTTACAACAAGCAAAAGACGAGTTAAAAGCTATGGTAGCTGATGCCAAATTTGGAACTGCATCATCTACTGTAGTTATTGAGGAATTCTTAGATGGAATTGAACTTTCAGTATTCGTTTTAACTGATGGTGATTCGTATAAAATTCTCCCTTCAGCAAAAGATTATAAGCGTATTGGTGAAGGAAATACTGGATTAAATACTGGAGGTATGGGTGCTATTTCACCCGTACCATTTGCTGATAGATTCTACATTGAAAAAGTAGAAAGAGAAATTATTAAACCAACTGTAGAAGGGCTAAAGAAAGATAATATTGAATACAAGGGGTTTATCTTTATTGGACTCATAAATGTAAAGGGAGAGCCTAAAGTAATTGAATATAATGTAAGGATGGGTGACCCTGAAACTGAGGTTGTTATTCCTAGGATAAAATCAGATTTACTGAACCTTTTAAAGGGAATTGGAGATGGAACTTTTAGCGAAAAAGATTTAGAAATAACGGAGGAAGTGGCGACAACAGTAATGTTAGTTTCAGGCGGTTATCCTGAAGCTTATGAAAAAGGAAAAGAAATTATAGGAATTGAAAAAGTAAGCGATAGTATTGTATTCCATGCAGGAACAAAACAAGAAGGAGAAACAGTAACAACAAATGGTGGGAGAGTTATTGCCCTAACTTCATTCGGAGAAAACATGAATGATGCACTTAAAAAATCATTTGATAGTGCAGAAAAAATAGCTTTTGAGGGGAAATACTTTCGTAAAGATATTGGCTTTGATTTATGATGAAGCGTGCTCCTCTCCATCTTTTCTATGCTTTAGCATTTTAGTAGTCCAGATCACTAAAAAAGCAAAGATGATAACAATATATAAATAGTTTATTGTGTTCCCTACAGCTTCAACACCATTAAAAATCAGACCAAAAAAATCTCCGATTGCATAAAATATTTTATTCATAATTTTTGTTTTAATTTACTGATGCAAATTTAACTATTTTTAGAGAATACAATGTTTCTTAAACACCTTATAAATCCAAGGCCTACAATAATTATATTTTTTATTGTTTTTTGTATATTATTTACATGCTTACCCTTACTGAACTCCTCTTTTGAATTAGTCTTTTCTCATCAATGGGTATCTCCTGTTTTTGTGTTTCTATTTGGCTTACTTCTACCAGCATTTAATGCGCTAGGAATCAATAATTTAGTATATGAAAAAAATATTATTCGCAAAGACAATCTTGTGCTTGGGTTTGTATTTCTACTACTTTGCACTCCTTTTATAAATACTGTTTCAGAATGGATAATTTCCTTTTTTTTACTTTTTTTTCTAAATTCTATCTTAGAAACTTATCAAAAAGAATACCCATTTGCTCAGGTTTTTAATGCAGGTATTATTGTATCTATTTTTAGTTTTATTTTCCCAAACTTGCTTTTCCTTATGCTCCTTATTGTGATTAGTGGGATTAATTACAGCAACTTAAATTGGAGAAATTTATGTATATCTTCTATAGGTGTTGCCATACCCTATTTCTTCTACTTTGTTTACACTTTTCTATTTGATGAAACCTTTATTTTCCCAACTTTTGAAACACTACAATTTATCAGCCTTCCAGCTATTAATGATTTTAAAACACCTAAGCTAATTTGGCTTAGTATATTGGTTATCATCAGTTTACTTTCATTTGTTGAACTTTTTCAATGGCTCTACAAAAAAAGTATTCGTTCTAGGAAATCTTTTCTGATTATTTCCTTTTATTTTGTCTTTAGTGTATTACTAATTATTTTTGGAGGACTTAAGTCATGGTACTTTGTAATGACTCCTTTATGTGTAATTATTGGGAATTATTTCACCTACACAAAGAATAAGAAAATTGGAAATTTTTTATTTTTACTTTTCATAATTTCTTCCTTCTATTGTAGGTACTCGGTTATGTTATAATGTGTAAATTTGCCACATTAAAAATAATATTATGAAATTTGGTGTAGTTGTTTTCCCTGGGTCTAATTGCGACATGGATATGGTTTATGTTTTAGAGACTATTATGAAGCAAGAAGTAGTAAAACTTTGGCATAAAGATACTGATTTGCAAGAGTGTGATTTTATCATTTTACCTGGAGGTTTCTCTTTTGGGGATTACTTAAGGTCAGGAGCTATTGCTAAATTCTCTCCTATTATGACAGAAATTATTGGCTTTGCTAATGCAGGTGGTTATGTAATGGGAATTTGTAATGGGTTCCAAATTTTAACAGAAAGCGGATTATTACCAGGAGCACTATTGCACAACGACAGTCATAAATTTATTTGCAAAAACACCTATTTAAAGGCTGAAACAAAAAACACTTTAGTTACAAATCAATATGCTGAAAAGGCAATAAAAATTCCTATTGCTCATGGCGAAGGAAAATATTTTGCTGATGAAGAAACAATGAAATCTTTAATTCAAAATGACCAGATTTTATTTAAGTATTGTGACGAAAATGGAGATATTACTGAACAAGCAAATCCTAATGGATCATTATTAAATATCGCTGGCGTTTGTAATGCTGATAGAAATGTTTTCGGAATGATGCCACACCCAGAAAGAGCAGCTGACAAAGAGTTAACTAATCAAGATGGCCTTACTTTATTCAAAAGTATTTTATCTGAAATCCTGCTCTAGTTTTTTTGTACATAGAGAAAATCTAACCCCTTTTATTATTTAATTTAACATTTCTTTATCTAGCAGCTTTAGTTTATTAACTAATTGTTGAAAAAGATGTTGAGAACCAACTTTAAGATGTTGTTGAAATTTTAATAATATTTTTAAACTTGTAGTCAGTAAAAAAATACTGAAAAATTAAATGCTTTAATCTGAAAACCAAATGACCACAATAACACAAAAGCCACAAGACATTACAACAAAAACCAAAAACCAAAAAACTTATGCATACGAACAAGTTTTAGAAGCTGCAGTTGCCTACTTTAATGGTGACGAGTTGGCGGGAACAACTTGGATGAACAAGTATGCAATGAAGAATAAGGAAGGGGAATTTGTTGAAAAAACTCCAGATGATATGCACAGGAGAATGGCTAAGGAATTTGGTAGAATTGAAGCAGATTATAAATTAAAATACAACCTTAACGGAAGCGCTAAATTCTTATCCAAATACGGACAAGAAAGAGAAGATTTAACAGAAGAGAAGGTTTATAATTACTTTAAAAAATTCGGATATATTATTCCCCAAGGAAGTGTAATGAGTTCTTTAGGAAATCACTATAAATTAGCTTCTTTATCTAATTGTATAGTTGTTCCTGAATTACATGATTCTTATGGTGGGGTATTTTACACTGACCAACAATTAGCACAACTATTCAAAAGAAGATGTGGTGTTGGAGTTGATATCTCTAACTTACGTCCATCAGGAGCAAGAGTTTCCAATGCTGCAGGAAGTACTTCAGGAGCCGTTTCTTTTATGAATCGTTTTTCAAATACAACTAGAGAAGTAGCACAAAATGGAAGAAGAGGAGCTTTGATGCTTTCTATGGATATTGCTCATCCTGATGTTGAAGATTTCATTACTATAAAACAAGATTTACAAAAAGTAACAGGAGCTAATATCTCAATCCGTTTGTCGGATGAGTTTATGAAAGCTGTGGAAAACAATGCAGAGTACACACACAAATGGCCTATTGATTCTGAAACACCTAAATTTAGCAAAACAGTTAAAGCTAAAGAGCTTTGGGATACTATTATTGAGTGCGCACATAACACTGCTGAACCAGGATTAATATTTTGGGATAGACAGCACTGGTATTCTACATCATCAGTATATCCTGGATATAAAAACACATCAACTAACCCATGTTCCGAAATTGCAATGCAAGGAGGGGATAGCTGTAGATTGATTGCAATCAACCTATTCAACTTTGTTGAGAAGCCTTTTACTAAAGATGCGAAATTCTTAATGGAGGACTTCTATAAATCAACATATGAAGGACAAAGATTAATGGATGATTTAGTAGATTTAGAAACAGAAGCTATTGGTAGAATCCTTAGAAAAGTAGAGGCTGATGATGAGCCAGATAACATCAAGCAAGTAGAAAGAGAAACTTGGGAATTATTGCTTAAAACGGGTAAAGAAGGAAGAAGAACAGGATTAGGATTTACTGCACTTGCTGACATGGTAGCGGCACTGGGGATGGCTATCGATTCTGATGATGCTATTGCTAAGGTGGAAGAAATAATGAAAGAAAAATGTAGAGCAGAGTTTGATAGTTCTATTGATATGTCACTAGAAAGAGGAAGTTTTGTTGGTTTTGATTCTAAAATTGAAAACACTTCAGAATTTGTACAAATGTTAGAAGTTGAACTTCCTGAAGTGTACGAAAGAATGATGAAATTCGGAAGAAGAAACATCTCTATTAGTACAGTAGCTCCAACCGGAACACTAAGTATGTTGGCACAAACTTCTTCAGGAATTGAGCCTGTGTTTATGACACACTATAAAAGAAGAAGAAAAATAAACGAGCAAGATAGAGAAGCGAAAGTTGACTTTATTGATGATTTAGGAGATAAGTGGCAAGAGTTTACGGTTTATCACCATAACTTAAAAACTTGGATGGAGGTAACGGGAGAAACTGACATTACTAAAAGTCCTTATGCTGGAAGTACTGCACCAGAAATTAATTGGAACAAAAGAGTTGAAATGCAAGCGGTAGTGCAAAAATATGTAACCCACTCTATTAGTTCAACTATTAATTTACCTAATGATGTATCGCTTGATGAAGTAAGTAATATCTACTTAGAATCATGGAAAAAAGGAACAAAAGGAATTACGGTTTATAGAGATGGATCAAGATCAGGAGTGCTAGTTGCTGCTGACGATAACGGAAAAAATGATGTCCTTGAAAATGCTGAATTTAAAGAAACAAAAGCCCCTTCTCGTACTAAAAGATTAGATGCAAAAGTAGTTCGTTTTCAAAATAATAAAGAAAAATGGATTGCAGTTGTTGGTTTACTAAACGGAAGACCATACGAAATATTTACAGGAAAAACTGAGGATGTATTTAATGTCCCAGCAGCAGTAGAATACGGTTGGGTGATAAAAAACAGAAGAGAGGACGGTTCTACTCAATATGATTTCCAATATGAAGATAAGGAAGGATATAAAATAACAATGGGAGGTCTATCTCGTTCATTTGATAAAGAATTTTGGAACTATGCAAAATTAATTTCTGGAGTATTACGTCATGGAATGCCTTTGCATTATGTTGTTGACTTAATCGGGAAAATGAACATGTATGATGAGAATATCAATACTTGGAAAAGTGGAGTTGTAAGAGCTCTAAAAACATTTATTGCTGATGGCACAAAGGTAAGCGACCACACTTGTGGAGAATGTGGTGATGAAGGCTTAGTGTATGAAGAGGGCTGTCTTAAATGCGTTAGCTGCGGCTACAGTAAGTGTGGATAAAAAAATCAAATTTAATATTCAAAACCCATCTATTTTAGGTGGGTTTTTTATTGCCTATATTTTTGTAACTTTCGATAATGAAAAAGTTACTTTCATTTTTTGAAGATTTAGTTTCATTGTTTTACCCCAACTCTTGTGGGGTATGTGGCGAAAACCTATTAAAAGATGAAGATACCATATGTATACTTTGTTTGTACAAAATTCCAAAAACAAATTGCTTTAAAAAGAAAGAAAATAATGTAAGTCAAATATTCTGGGGAAGGGTACAGATTGAAAATGCGGCTGCATTATATAAATTTCATAAAGAAGGAAGTATTCAAAAATTAATCTACCAGTTAAAATATGAAGGAGGGAAAAGCACAGGAATATTTTTAGGGAAGCAAATAGGATATGCTATAAAGGAAAGTCCATTTTTTTGTAATTTGGATTATATTATTCCTGTTCCTCTACACCCAAAAAAAGAAAAACTTAGAGGATATAACCAAAGTAAATATATTGTTAAGGGAATACAGGAAATAATAAATATTGAAGTAAATAACAAACTACTCATCCGTACAGAAAATACGGATTCTCAAACAAGAAAAAAGCGATTCAGCCGTTGGGAAAACATGATGAATAGTTTTCGTCTAAAACAGACTGATCAATTACAAAATAAACATATTCTACTAGTGGATGATGTAGTAACCACAGGCGCAACTCTGGAAGCTTGTGCGCAAAAATTATTAGAAATTAAAGGAGTTAAAGTAAGCATTATAACCATTGCAGTCGCCTAAGTCAAATAGAGTATATTTGCCAGTAATGAAATCTATTTATTCAATATTTATTTACCTACTATTATTAAGCAGTTGTGCGAATATAGTTGCTCCAACAGGAGGAGAAAAAGATACTGACTCACCTGAAATATTAAATAAAACAATATTCGAAAAGGAAGGAATTACAAGCATTGATTTCACATTTAACGAATATATTCAGCTTAATAAATGGGAAGAATATTTTTATATTTCTCCTCCTACAGAGAAAAGAATTCAAAAGAAAATAAAAGGGAAAGTATTAACGCTAACTATTGAGGATACATTGGCTAAGAATACGACCTACAATATTGCTTTAAATAATTGCATAAAAGATAATAATGAAGGAAATATTCTAGATACACTAAATTATATTTTGTCAACTTCTGATAAAATTGATAGCCTTACTTTAAGCGGAAAATTGCAAGATGCGTATACTTTAACTGCAGTTGAAAATGCCTGGATTATGCTTTTTGAGGTCAACAGAGCTGATAGTATTATCTTTAAAGAAAAACCTAATTATATTGCTAAAACGAATAAAAATGGAGATTTCCATTTCCCAAATTTAAATAGTAATAATTATACGATTGTATCCTTAACAGATTTTGACTTCATCTACAATGAAGAAGAAAAAATTGCATTTTTAAATACTGTGGTTAATGCAGAAAGAGATAGTTTCATTTCATTATTATCTTTTGACCCTATTGTTATAATTGATAGCATAATAAAGGACAGCACAATAATTGAAGTTGACAATACAACAACAACTGACTCTTTAGTTATTGAAGAAATAAAATATGGAAATCTTACTATTATTAGTGCAGAAAATAAGCAATGTATATTCCAATTATTTCAGGATGACAAAGTAATTAGTGAATTTAACTTTACTGAACAACCTTTTCTACTCACTGATATTACACCAGGGAAATATCAAATAAAATACATTGCTGACAGCAACAGAGATGGGAAATGGACAACAGGGAGTTGGAAAAAAAGAGCTCAAGCTGAACAAGTTATCAATTATCCCTCAGAAATAACAATTCGTTCTAATTGGGATCTGGAATTGGAATGGAAGTTAAAGTAGGTTAAAATTATCTCTGTCTTGCAAAAAATTCATTTGTCTTCTTTTCAATTTCAAATCATCTAAACTGATTTCAAATTGCAATACTTCTTCCTTATTTTCAGTTGCCGAAAACAACTCATTACCAAAAGCATCAAAAACTTTAGAATGACCGTTAAATGGAATTTCGTTACCGTCTTCTCCTACTCTATTTACTCCAATAGTATAACATTGGTTTTCAATAGAACGCGCTTTTAAAAGTGTATCCCAAGCATCAATTCGTTTTACAGGCCAGTTTGCTAAGTAGATCAACACATCATACTCTACATCATTTCGGCTAAAAACTGGGAAACGCAAATCATAACAAATAAGCGGGCAAATTTTCCAACCTTCTACTTCAACAATTATTCTTTCCTTTCCTTTACTTATATATTTCTCTTCTTTAATTAAAGAAAATAAATGATGCTTATCATAAGTGAAAATTGTTCCATATTTTGAAATCCAAACAAGGCGATTGAAAATTTTTTCGCCATCTTTAATCATTAAAGTTCCGGCTATAGCACAATCTTTAGTTTTAGAAATCTCCTTCATCCAATCAATGGTTTTGCCGTCCATACTCTCTGCTAAATGATTAGATTTTGGACAAAAGGCCGTATTAAACATTTCAGGCAGTAAGATAATATCTGTATCTTTAATATTTGAAATTAATTTTTCAAAATGAGAAAGATTTGAATCTATGTCTTCCCAATAAAGATTGGATTGAATTAGGATTATATTGAGAGAATTTTTCATTTTATATTTATAAATTTTGATAATAATTATCCATAGTATTAAGCCTAGCTACTATCCATAACATTAAATTTTCATGCTCTGCTTGTATATTAATAGTTGTTGCCCATTTTTCATTTTCAATCTGAATAATATCTGATTTCTGAATTTGGTTAGAACTTTCTTCAATAATCGCTAAAAGATTTGATGCCTGAAAAGCTTCATTTCTCAAAAATATCCACCTACCCTTTAACCTTTTGTTAAAGTTATCTGGATCAAGCTTAGATAACCTTCTATATAAATTATTATTTACAATAGGCTGGGTTCCAGATGACTCAAAAGTTTTATCAAAATCCCAAGGAATTATAATGAATTTCTCAAGTAAAGATTCTTTAGTTAAAAAAATATTTTTTCCTAAATTATCCTTTGCACAAATAAGGTTTAGAAAAAGATAATAATCAATAAAATTATCAATATCTATGAGTGAGTTAATATGTAAGACAAACTCCTCATCACTACTTTCAACAATTAAATCTCTCAAGTCTGCTAAGGGCTGCCAATTAATTATTTGATTGGGATTAGGGTGCTTTTGTACCCAGCCATCCCACCTTTCAATTGAGGGAAAATCCTGAGAAGATGTTTCAAAGCAAGGAGGTCCCGACCATCCAATAGCCTTATATAATAATGCATCATTATTTGATAACAATAATAATTCTGCATTTATATTTTCACTTAAGCAATACAGACCTTGATGCTCGTTATTAATATATAACTCTACAAAATTTGGGTTAATGCCATAATGCCTTTCACCCGGTATTTCTTTCCAAATATTAGATGCAACTTTATTTCGCAACCTTGCATTGTCACTATACATTCCATCTAATATCCAATACGTATTCTGTTCTAAATCAAATACTGAATAGTCTGTAATATCATTTAAAAAATTACTATTTAAAAATGAGAAAGAATAAGATTTTTTGGGCAATTGAAGAGTTTCCCAGCCCCCTCTTTGTTCAATACCAATATAAGAACTAATTGTACTTTTAGTTGGTAAATGAATAACAAAACGAGCAAGAGATTTTGGGTCATCATATATTCTACTTGGAGTAATTATCTGAACAATAGGAAGGTTTGTAAATACTAATTTTAATATTTTGACTGTATTATTTGTAATTATCTTTATTTCATACTGCTTATTAATCCTTATATCTCCCAGATTATTAATCAGATTATTTTTCAATGATTGATTATTAAAAATTACTTCTGAGTAATCCTGAAACTCAATAAATGCCTCAAAACTAATAATTGAATCTTTTTGGATAGGATACCTTAAAGTATTTTGATTATAATCATAAGCGCAGTCCTTATTGTTGATGCGTAAAATTAATGGAAGCTCCAAAGAATTATTAGACTCAACATCAAATATAACTTCTTCCTTATAACACGATTCAAGACTAAATAGTAATAGAAAAAGGCTTATAAAAAATAAAAATCCCCTCATCTTTTAATAGAATATATCATTTTTAAAAACAAAAACGAATACGGAAAATCTGAATGCAATTCTTTTTCAAAACCTAATGAAAAATCAAATTTTCCAATTTTTGATTTAATCTCCTCTCCTATATTAAAACGAATTTTATTAAAATATGGCTCTCGAAAATTCTCAATTAACCTAAATAGTTCTGCTGATGTATAAAATTTATTTTTCTTATTCTGCTTAAAAGTAATTTTTAACTTATTTCTAACACCTGAAGAGTAAATCTTTTGACTTGAAGTTCCTGAAAATCTATAATAGATATTTCTAAAATGGTTAATGTACTCTTTCTGATACCTCAATCGGTAATAAATTTTAATTTTTTGAGTTAAATCTTTTTTATACCCAATATCAAGGTTGTACCTAAAGTTATTTTCATTTTCTTTTACCCTTTTATTATTATACGTATACCTAATATTAGTTCCTAAATTAAACTCTTTATTAATTGGATATTTAAGCCCTATATCAAATAGATAATCATCTAACACTGAAGAATTCTTGAAGGTTCTAATTTGTTGTTCTAAATCTAAATCAAAACTTTTAAATATTTTTTTTTCATATTTAACTCCAATCCAAACTCCAAAATCTCTTGTAACTTTTATTTGTTGAGCATACAGATTGCTAGTTAATATTACAAAGATTAATGTCAAACATTTGTTTGTTTTCATGCTCAAAAATAAACATAAAAAAAGCAAGTTCTAAGAACTTGCTTTTAATTTTTAGATAAAATATGTTTTATTCTTCTGAAGAAATAGAAGCTGAAAGATACTCTCTATTCATTTTTGCAATGTATTCAATAGAAATTCCTTTTGGACATTCTATTTCACATGCACCTGTATTTGTACAGTTTCCAAATCCTTCCTTATCCATTTGCTCCACCATATTCAACACTCTCTGTTTACGCTCCACTTGACCTTGTGGCAAGTAAGCATACTGAGAGACTTTAGCTGCAACAAATAACATAGCAGAAGAGTTTTTACAAGTTGCGACACAGGCTCCACATCCAATACAAGCAGCTACATCAAAAGCTTTATCTGCATTCATTTTAGGAATTGGCAAAGCATTAGCATCTTGAGTATTTCCTGAAGTATTTACAGAAACAAACCCTCCTGATTGTTGAATTCTTTCAAACGAACTTCTGTCTACAATTAAATCCTTAATAACTGGCATAGCTGCCGAGCGCCAAGGTTCAATATAAATGGTTTCTCCATCCTTAAACATACGCATATGTAACTGGCAAGTAGTCACTTTTCTATCAGGACCATGCGCTTCTCCATTAATATAAAGTGAGCAAGTACCACAAATCCCTTCTCTACAATCATGATCAAATGCAACAGGCTCTGTTCCATCCATTATCAATTGCTCATTCATCACATCAAGCATTTCTAAAAAAGATGCATGCTCAGAAATTCCTGTAACTTTATACGTTTCTAAACCTCCTTTATCTTCTCTATTTTTCTGTCTCCAGACTTTTAATGTTAAATCCATATTTTTATTTATATGATCTTTGTTTGAGTTCAATATCCTTAAATTCCAATTCTTCTTTATGCATTACTGCATCAGCTGGTTCTCCTTTATATTCCCAGGCAGCAACATAAGCATAATCTTTATCATTTCTTTTTGCTTCTCCTTTTTGCAATCCATCAAGCTCAACTGACTCCTCTCTAAAGTGTCCTCCACAACTTTCATTTCTATGCAAAGCATCTTTTGCGAAAAGTTCTCCTAATTCTAAGAAATCTGCTACCCTTCCTGCTTTTTCTAATTCAGGATTTAAAGAGTTTTTATCTCCAGGTATTCTTACATCACTCCAGAAATCAGTACGTATCTGTTTAATTTCAGCCATTGCTTTTTTTAAACCTTCTTCATTCCTAGCCATACCAACATATTCCCACATTGTTTTTCCTAAAAGCTTATGGAAATGATCAACGGATTTTGTTCCTTGGATATTCATTAATTTTTCAATTCTATCCGAAACTTCTTTTTCAGCCTCAACAAACTCAGCAGATTCAGTTGAGATTTCTCCTGTTCTAATATCGTTTGATAAATAATCACCAATTGTATAAGGTAGCACGAAATAACCGTCTGCAAGACCTTGCATCAATGCAGAAGCCCCCAATCTATTAGCACCATGATCAGAGAAATTTGCCTCTCCAATACAATAACACCCTTCAACAGAAGTCATTAGATTGTAATCTACCCAAACACCACCCATAGTATAATGTACCGCAGGGTATATCATCATTGGGGTTTTGTACGGATTTTCAGCTACAATTTTTTCATACATCTGGAAAAGGTTACCGTATTTTGATTCAATAACTGCCTCTCCTAATTTCAAAATCTCTTCAGCAGAAGGATTTTCCGTTCTTGCAATTGCAGCTTCTTGTTTTCCATATCTTTGGATTGCAGATGCAAAATCTAAATACACTGCCTCTCCTGTTTTATTTACTCCATAACCCGCATCACATCTTTCCTTTGCTGCCCTTGAGGCTACATCTCTTGGTACTAAATTCCCAAAAGCAGGATATCTTCTCTCTAAATAATAATCTCTTTGGTCTTCTGATAAGTCAATCGGCATTAACTTTCCTTCACGGATAGCTAATACATCCTCCATATTTTTAGGCACCCAAATTCTACCATCATTTCTTAATGATTCTGACATCAATGTCAGTTTTGATTGATGCTCTCCACTTCTAGGAATACATGTAGGATGAATTTGTGTATAACAAGGATTTGCAAAATGAGCTCCTTTTTTATGAATTTTCCAAGCGGCAGTTGCGTTAGATCCCATTGCATTAGTAGATAAGAAAAATACATTTCCGTATCCTCCACTTGCAATAACAACAGCATGAGCTGAATGTCTTTCTAATTCTCCAGTTTCTAAATTTCTTGCAATAATTCCTCTTGCTTTCCCATCTACTTTTACCAATTCAACCATTTCATGACGATTGTACATAGTAACTTTTCCCTTTGCAATTTGTCTGTTAAGTGCTGAATAAGCCCCTAATAATAATTGTTGACCTGTTTGACCTTTTGCATAAAATGTTCTGGAAACCAATACCCCTCCAAATGAACGATTATCTAAAAGTCCACCATAATCTCTACCAAAAGGAACTCCTTGTGCAACGCATTGGTCAATGATATTTCCAGAAACTTCTGACAATCTATGAACATTCGCTTCCCTTGATCTATAATCTCCTCCCTTTACTGTATCATAAAATAATCTATAAACAGAATCCCCATCATTTTGATAATTTTTTGCTGCATTAATTCCTCCTTGTGCTGCAATAGAATGGGCTCTTCTTGGAGAGTCTTGGTAGCAAAACGACTTTACATTATAACCCATTTCTGCTAAGGAAGCTGCTGCAGAACCACCAGCTAAGCCTGTACCAACAACAATAATATCAATGTTTCTTTTATTAGCTGGATTTACTAAATTAATATGATTTTTATGATTAGTCCATTTGTCTTTTAAAGGACCATCTGGTATTTTAGAATCTAAAACTGACATAGTTTATTTTTTAATTTTATAACTGATTGAAATAATGAAATAACGCAATAAAAACAAATCCTGCTGGGATAATGATTGCATATAGATTACCTAATTTCTTAATTGTTGGCGTATATTTATTATGATTAAATCCTGCAGATTGAAAAGCGGATTGAAAACCATGTAACAAATGTAAAGATAAGAATACAAAAGAGATACAGTAAATAACAACTCTTGCCAAATCCTGAAATTTATGTTGCAAATGAGGAAAGTATTTTGTTGGCTCATCCCACTTACCATCAATGAACTTATCTTTAATTTCTGGCAACCAGAAATCATAAAAATGTAAGCCTAAAAACAACATCACCATAATCCCGGTAATAATCATATTCCTACTCATCCAATTCGAATTTTCACTTGGCTTGTCCATTGCGTACTTTACAGGACGAGCAGCTTTATTTTTTGCATCCAGATAAATCCCCATTCCTAAATGGAATAAAACACCAACCAATAAAACTGGTTGTAACACAAACTGCACCATACCGTTTGTTCCCATAAAATGAGAAACCTCATTAAATAAATCAGCACTTATTACCGAAAATAAATTAATGACGAAATGTTGCATTAAAAAAAACATCAAGAAAAAACCTGATAGGGCCATTAGTACTTTTCTTCCAACTGAAGAACTTGATAATCCTTTACTCATTTTATTATTTTAAAATATTAAGTGGCAAATATAAGCTTCATAATGGAAATAAACAACCCCCTTTTCTAATTCATAATCAATATAGATAACCCTTATTTTTACTAACTTTGCCCTCCTTAAAAAAATCAAAGATGAAATATTTACCAATTGACAACCAGCTATTTATTAATAACAGAAAGAGCTTTTCTGAAAAACTAGCAACAAATACAATAGCTATTTTTAATGCAAATGATGTAATGCCTACCAATGCAGATGGTACTATGCCTTTTCGTCAAAACAATGATTTATTTTGGCTAAGTGGTGTAGATCAAGAAGAAAGCGTACTCGTTATTTTTCCTGATCATACTGATAAGTCGCAAAGGGAAATACTTTTCTTAAAAGAAACTAATGAGCATATTGCAATTTGGGAAGGCGCAAAACTTACTAAAGAAGGCGCACTAAAAACTGCTGGAATAAAAACAGTTTATTGGCTTAATGAATTAGAAGGAAAGCTTGCTGAATTAATTGGAAAATCTAATGGCATTTACTTAAACAAGAATATTCATAGTCGTTCTGCCTCAGCTGTTGAAACTAGGGATAATCGATTTAGAAAAATGATTGCTGATAAGTTCTCAGCAAAGACAATACTTGAAGTCGCACCAATCATGCATGAGCTTAGAGCTATTAAATCAGACTTTGAAATAAAGCTAATGCAAAACGCATCAGATATTACTGAAAAAGGACTGAGAAGAATACTTCCATTCATTAAACCAGGAGTAATGGAATATGAAATTGAAGCAGAATTAATGCACGAATTTCTAAGAAATCGATCTAATGGTTTTGCATACCAACCTATTATTGGATCAGGAGTAGACTCTTGTGTATTGCATTATATTGACAACAACAAAGCCTGTAAGGATGGTGATATTTTACTAATGGACTTTGGAGCTGAATACGCTAACTATGCTTCTGATTTGACAAGAACAATTCCAGTAAACGGAAAGTTCACAAACAGACAAAAGGCGGTTTATAATTCAGTATTACATGTAATGAAAGAGGCAACTAATATGTTACGCCCCGGCACTATATTCAAGGAATACAATGCTGAAATTGGGAGAATAATGGAATTAGAACTTATTAAATTAGGACTATTAGATAAACATGATGTACAAAAGCAAGATGCTAAAAACCCATTATTTAAGCAATATTTCATGCATGGCACATCCCATTACCTAGGTCTGGATGTACATGATGTAGGTGATTTTGACTGGCCAATGAAAGAGGGGATGGTGTTTACTTGCGAGCCTGGGATATACATTTTAGAAGAGGAATTAGGAATACGGTTAGAAAATGATATTCTAGTTACAGCCAACGGACCTGATGATTTAATGAAGAATATACCAATTGAAGCAGAAGAAATTGAACACTTAATGAATAGCTAAATCTTAGCCACTCAGTAAGAATTAATGTTGAATTTGCAATGTATTTTGCAATGAGGTTCCGTCCTCAAATTGAGCATTAATTAAATACATACCGTTTTTAAAACTTGATGTATTTAACATGTTATTCTCAATAAAAAAAGCATTTAACTCTCTACCTAGTAGGTCAAAAATTTGTATCTCACAAATATTTTTAGCCCCATCAAAACTAATTTGATTGTTAGCAGGGCTAGGGAAGAATTGTAATTTATTACTAAGTTCAATAACAGACGAAACTATTGCAGGACCCTGCACATAAACATTTTTATACTCATGCTGAGTTGATTGATTAATAGGAGTTGAAACCTTAGGCCATATTACTACAATATTATCTCCTAAAAGATAATTCTGTTGAGAGACTATTTCATAAAGAAATCCAGGAGAAAACTGAACACTATCATTAGGGAAAATAAAATTAGGCCCTTGACCTCCAATCGTTCTGACATTTGTTAATCCTTGAGCTTGGGAATAATTAGCAGTTTCCAACAAGATATTCTCAGCCAAAACATCATCTCCTGCATTTACAACCCAACAAGAATAATATACTGTATCTCCTAGAGAAATTGTATCTGGGAACTGAATACCATTAGCTCCGAAAGTAACAGAAATACCTTGTCCGTTTACACTTACAGATGCTAATAAAAATAGGCTAAATATTATTTTTCTGATTTCCACATTACAAATGTACAAAGAATTATTAGAACTTTACATAGTGAATCTATTACTTTATATATATCTTAGCCGTTCAAAGTAACAAAATGAACATTTTATTCAAAATTATAAATTCCTTAAATAAAGAGGAAAGTCGCTTTTATAAGCTCTTTGCAGGGCGTACTAATAGTGGTGATGTTCGTAAAGATATCCTTTTGTTTGATTTTATTAAACAAAATGGAGAAGATTATGATGAGCAAATAATTTCTGAGGAGCTTTACCAAGACAATAAAAATAGTTTTTATCAGCTTAAAAATAGGTTATATAAAGACTTAAACAAAAGCATGATGTTACAACACATGGGGAAGGAAAAAGATATTTTTATCCTTCATTTTGTGTTGCTTTCAAGAGTATATAAAAGAAAAGGGAAAGTAGAGCTTTCCTTTCATTATCTGAAAAAAGCTGAAAAAGAAGCTGAAAACATTGAAGCCTTTGAATTGCTTTCAATTATTTATTCTGAAATACTCACTCTTTCTTATGATATGGTTTCAGTAAATGTTGAAGAATATATTGAAAAGAAGAGAAATAATAATGAGCGATTGAGCTGGGACCAAGAAATGGATTTGTTATTGGCTGCTGTATTGTATAGAATTAAGACTGCTCAGAATTTTTCAAAAAATGATGAATCTGTAAATGAAATCCTTCAAAAAACATTAGATAATTTTTCTAAAAATAAAAAAATTCCAAAAAGTCCCAAGTTTAGAATTAAGGTTTATCAAGTGGTTAGTAGAATATTATTACAGCAACATGATTTTGATGCGTTAGAAGAATACCTTGTTCATACTTATAAGGAATTTACGAAAGATAAGATATTTACAAAATCAAATCATGAGCAGAAATTAACTATGCTTGCTTACCTAACAAATTGTTTATTTAAAACTCATAAACATAAACAATCCTTAGCGTATGCCGAAATACTTAAAAGTAGTATGAATGAATATGCAGGATTCCTAAAAGACAAATATCTATTCTACTACTACAATTCACTTGTTATAAACTATTCATTATCTGATAAAAACAAGGCATTAGAGGTGCTAAAAGAAGCAAAGAATAATGATGTTATTCAAAACCTACCTACATTCTCGGTATTTATTTATTTGAATACCGCTCTTATTTATTACGATCAAGAAAAGCTTTCGTTATCCGCAAAAAATTTATCTCGCCTTATGTTGCAGGATGACTTTGTAAATATTGGGAAATCATTTCAACTTAAAATTCATATTGCAGAACTGATTGTTCGTTATGACTTAAATCAAACAGATGTTATTGATTCTAAAATAAAACACATAAAAAAATCATATAAGAATTTACTTAAAGATACTAATTTCAACAGAGATAAACAACTTATTGAAATTATTGATTCATTGATTTACTGCAACAACTTAACAACTGACAAAAAACTCTTAAAGAAAATTACCACTTTAAGTGTTGTCATTACTGATGAACAAGCTGATGATATTGATGTTATTAATTATAATGTCTGGCTAAAGAGTCTTCTCTAAAATTAGCGAAAATCATAAAGTAAAAAAGGGGCTACCACAGCCCCTTTTTTCAAACCAATTAACCACAGTTATTACCTGCTAATCACCACTCTTTGGTGTTGCTTCTCCCCATTAAGAACCACCTCAACAGAATAAACACCATTTGCGATTTCGGAAACATCCAAGCTATGATTGATAGCTCCATTAAATATTGTTATAGTTGAATACGAAAGCCTTTGCCCCATCATATTTACCAAACGAATTGATAAATCACCAATAGTATTAGACATTAAATTAACGGTCACTCTATCACTTGCAGGATTTGGATACAGTTTAAGTTCCTGAAAAGCATTTATTTCTTCAATAGCCGAAATTGGACCGCCTTGCATCATTGAAAAATCAACACTATCACAAGTAGTTGAAGTACACTGTCCTCCTATTGTTACTATCGTTAAACATACATTGTACACCCCAGTAGTATCAAACTCATATACAGGAGCCTGAGAAGTAGAAGACGTATTTTGTAAATATTGACCAGCTCCATTATCTCCCATATCCCACTGCCAAGATTGTATCATATTTACAGGAGTAGATAAATCGCAGAAATAGATAACATTACTCATAGTAATGGTAGTGGTTCCATTAGGATTTTGGGTTATAATCACAGAAGAATCTAATATTGAACAAAAATCAGCTTGACAAGGAATAGTACCTGATGTTACTGTTACTGAATCACAATAAGTATCTGTACAAGTCACAGTTTGAGAAGAATCCATAGAATTAACCGTAACACAAACATAGTAAGTACCCGCACTTGCATAAGTATGATTTACAAAAGATGAAATATTATAATCTATATTTCCATCTCCATAATCAATATCTACAGTAGACATTAAACCTGATTGAGGATAAGATGTATTTGTAAATGTTGCTTCATTATTTCCCAAATTCTGCGCATAGAAATCTGCTTGACAAGAGAATTGATTCAACATATAAATACTATCGCAATAAGTATCCGTACAAATTAATGCTTGAGTTATAGGGTCATATTCCTCAATAGTTAAACATACTTGATAGAAACCAGAACCTGTTGACGAATAAGTATGAACAGGATTTTGTTGAGTAGATGTAGTTCCATCTCCAAAACTCCACAACCAATTACTTGCATTTCCTGATGAAAAATCAAAAAACTCATAGGTATTAGGAGTCCAGCCTGGGCTACCCCAAAAATAAGCCTGACAACCATTACCACCTGCAACTACAACTGTTAAGTAATCGCAAAACGTATCATAACAATTAGTTGTTGAGTCCATTATAGTTAAACACACATAATAAGTCCCTGACTGTGCAAACAAATGAATTGGATTTTCATCAGTAGAAAAAGAATTATCACCAAAATCCCAGGAATAAGATGTTGAGGCATTAGTCCCTGAAGAAAGATTAATAAAGAAGGTGCTATCAGAAGCAGAAACTTGCGTAGAGTAGAAATTTGCAGAACAAATACTTATTGATTGATCACAGAAGAAAGTATCACAACCTGTTACATTATCATAAACATAAACGCACCATGGAGAATAATACTGTGTTCCTTGTGTTGTATCTCCATTATCCCAGAAATAAGAATAATCAGGACTCCATGTAGCTTCCATCATATTAGTTGTAGAGTCTATCATTACAGAAACCCCAGTAAAATTACAAGGAATAAAAACTGAACTCGTATCACAAATTATAGTATCACAGCCACTCACTGAATCAATAATTTGTACGCACCAATTCTGATAAAAAGGAGTCCAATTCCCTACCACTCCATTGCTCCACACATAAACAAGAGCATTTGGCGGCATGGTTATTGTTCCTGCCGACAAACCATTCGGACTAGAATAAACATAAGCTCCTGCTAAAGTACACGGAGCCATTGAAGAAGTATCACAAATTATAGTATCACAGCCATTAGCATCAATAATTTGTAGACACCAATTTTGATAAAATGGGGGATTAGGATTTGCGGAACCATTATTCCATAAATATGCATATGGAGGTGTTCCTCCTGTAACCGTTGCATTTAGACCATTTGGAGTATTTACAACAGAAACTCCTGACAAAACACAAGGAGTAGTTATACTAGTGGCACAAACAATAAAATTAGATACTATTGGGGAAATTATATTTGGATTAAAAATATGAGTATTTATTATCATATTAAAATTACAATCTTCAGTAGCAACAAACAAAATACCTTGATTACTTAAAGTAGTTAGTACTGCTGTATAATCACCATTAGCATTAGTAGTTGCCATAGCCATATTCATACTTGTTGTATCATCAGACAAGTAAACATCCTGATTAGCAATAGGGCTTCCGTTTAAGTCAGAAACATTTCCTTGAACATTGATTACAGTTTGCGCATTCATGCTTCTTACAAATATCATTATTATGACTAAAAATAATAATCCTAAATTTCTAATTTCTGTTGTTTTCATTATTCTAATTATTTAATTATTACTTTTTTAATTTGTGTTGTTTCGCCTATTTTTAACTCAATAAAATAAATACCGCTTTCTAATTCATTCTTATTGATAGCCATAAAATTATCGTGTACATTTTCAACATATCGTACTACATTACCCAAAATGTCAAACATTTTAAATGTACTTATGGATCGCTGAGTTTTTATTGTTGCTGTTTCAGTAATTGGGTTCGGAAAGATATTAAAGTCTTCAATTTGTTTTTGTTCTACTGAACTCAAAGTACTTACGTTTATTGATCCTGTAAACTCATCAGATGTAGAAGGAAAAGGCGAATAAAAGTTAGGCCAAATTACTACTATGTTATCCCCTAACATATACTTGGCTGAATTTACTTGATCCCATATAATAATAAAGATTGAATCATTAGGAGACAAAACAGAATCAACATCTATAAAATTTCCCAAACTACTTGTTGAATAAGAAACAGGAGAAGAGGAATCCTCAACAGCAATTATCATCTCGATTGAAGAATTCAAGGGAATATTCCCAGTATTCACCATCCAAAAAGAAAATGAGATCATAGCTCCTTCATTAACATTAGAAGGATAAACCACCCCAGTAGTTCCAAATGACAAATGCACGTTGGCAACTTGCGCTTTCAAGTGGAAAGCTCCTAAAACTAATACTATGAGTAAATATTTTTTCATGCTAATAATTGCTAAATTCTTGGCAAAGATGAAACAGAAAAATGAGATAAAAAAATTTAAAAATCGATTTTCTTATGCTCCCAAAATATAGTAACAAAAGAAATTATTGAATTTTCTTCTTCAAAAGATAAAACAATACTTATGCGTTCAACTATTTTTTCATTGCATCCCAACCCTGAGCTGTAAGCGGATGTGAGGTCCCATCATTTGCAATAAAATTATTCCCTTCACTGGCATCAGTAACATAACCAACAATTGTGAAATCTGCATCTTTCTTAAATTTATCATAGTGCTCCTGACTAACTGTAAATAACAATTCATAATCTTCTCCACCACTTAAAGCACAAACAATAGGATTCATGTTGAATTCATTTGCCAAATTCATAGTTGTGTAATCAACAGGTATTTTATCTTCATGAATAGTAATTCCTACTTTTGATGATTTTGCTAAATGCAAAACTTCAGAAGAAAGACCATCAGAAATATCTATCATTGATGTAGGAATGATATCCAAATCCTTTAATATTTTAATATACTTAACTCCTGCTTCTGGTTTTAGTTGCCTTCTTAACACATAGTCATTCCCTGTCAAGTCAGGTTGCATAGTTGGGTTTTCTTTAAACATCTCTTTCTCTCTATTAAGAAGTTGTAACCCTAAATAAGCTGCTCCCAAATCTCCAGTACAAATTACTAAATCATTTACTTTAGCGCCACTTCTATAAACTACATTTTCTTTTTCAACCTCACCAAGTACTGTAACACTTATCATTAAACCTGCAGTTGAAGAAGTAGTATCACCACCTACTAAATCTACTCCATAATGTTCACAAGCCAAATATATTCCTGCATACAATTCATCAATAGCTTCAACAGTAAAACGGTTACTCATTGCCAAGCCTAATGTTATTTGTTTTGCATTACCATTCATAGCGCAAATATCAGATACATTAACAGCAACTGACTTATATCCCAAATGTTTCAAAGGCATATACGCTAAATCAAAATGAACTCCTTCAACTAATAAATCAGTGCTAACTAATTGGTATTTATCACCCATATCAATAACAGCAGCATCATCACCAACTCCTTTTATTGTATTTTCATTTTTTAACTTAATGTTTTTAGTTAAATGGTCAATTAAACCAAACTCTCCTAATTTCGAAATTGGAGTAGTATTTGTGCCTTTATCTTCAAGTAAACTCATGTTGGCAAAGATAGGTTTTAAATGATATCATTTTTGTAGCTTTGCATTCATTTAGATTAAATAAAAATAAGATGATAAATATTAGCGATTCAGCAAGAGATAGATTGGTACACCTACTAGATAATGATGGAAGTAAAAATTCCTTTGTCAGAGTTGGTGTAGAAAGTGGAGGATGTTCCGGTTTGAGCTACAAATTAGACTTTGATGGCAAGAAGAATGAAGATGATGAGCTTATTGAAGACAATAATATTAAGCTTTTAGTCAACAAAAAGAGCTTTTTATACTTAGTGGGAACTACACTTGAATTTTCAGATGGACTAAATGGTAAGGGGTTTGTGTTTAATAACCCAAACGCAAGCAGAACTTGTGGTTGCGGAGAAAGTTTTTCTCTATAATAATTTATAAAAAATGAGTGAACAAAAAAAACAATCGGAAGACGATTTACTAGAAAAAGTAACTTCAACCGAATATAAATATGGATTTACAACTGACATAGAATCAGATACCATTCCAAAAGGACTTTCTGAAGATGTGGTGCGTATTATTTCTGCAAAAAAAAATGAGCCAGAATGGATGTTGGAATACCGACTAAAAGCCTATAAAGCTTGGTTGGAAATGGAAGAGCCTAATTGGGCAAACATCAATTATACTAAACCGAACTATCAGGATATTATTTATTATTCAGCACCAAAACAAAAACCTGTTTTGGATAGTTTAGATGATTTAGACCCTGAAATGAAAGAAATGTTTGACAAGCTTGGTATTTCTATTGATGAGCAAAATAAATTGGCAAATGTTGCAGTAGACATAGTAATGGATTCTGTTTCAGTTGCTACTTCATTCAAAGAAACTTTGGCAGAAAAAGGAATTATTTTTTGTCCAATTTCTGATGCTATTCAAGACCATCCAGAATTGGTGCAGAAATATCTAGGAAGTGTTGTTCCAGCTAGAGATAACTTCTTTTCTGCTTTAAATGCTGCAGTATTCTCTGACGGTTCTTTCTGCTATATTCCAAAAGGAGTAAAATGTCCAATGGAACTATCCACTTACTTCAGAATTAATGAAGCTGGAACAGGTCAATTTGAAAGAACATTATTAATTGCAGATGAAGGTTCCCAGGTAAGTTACTTAGAGGGTTGTACTGCGCCCATGAGAGATGAAAATCAATTGCATGCTGCTGTAGTAGAATTGATTGCAATGGATGATGCAAATATAAAATACTCTACAGTACAAAATTGGTATCCAGGAAATGCTGAAGGAGTTGGTGGGGTTTTCAACTTTGTAACTAAAAGAGGAATCTGTCACAAGAATGCGAAAATCTCATGGACACAAGTTGAAACTGGTTCAGCAGTTACTTGGAAATATCCTTCTTGTATTTTAAAAGGAGATAATTCCATAGGAGAATTTTTCTCAGTAGCAGTAACGAACAACAGACAACAAGCCGATACAGGTACAAAAATGATTCACTTAGGGAAAAATACTAAGAGTACCATTATCGCAAAAGGAATATCAGCAGGAAAAAGTGAAGGAAATTATAGAGGATTAGTTCGTATTTCAAAAGGAGCAACCAACTCAAGAAATTTCTCTCAATGTGATTCTTTACTAATGGGAGATAAATGTGGTTCACATACGTTCCCATATATTGAAGTAAAAAACAACTCTTCCAAGGTAGAGCATGAAGCAACTACTTCAAAAATTGGAGAAGACCAGATATTTTATTGTAACCAAAGAGGTATTGGAACAGAAGCAGCAATTGCACTAATCGTAAACGGTTATTGTAAGGATGTCCTCAACCAATTACCAATGGAATTTGCAGTAGAAGCACAAAAATTATTAGAAATCAGCCTAGAAGGTTCAGTAGGTTAAAAACAAAAATATGTTACAAATAAAAGAATTGAAAGCAGGAATTGAAGATAATCAAATCCTAAAAGGTATAAACTTAGAAGTAAAAGCAGGAGAGATACATGCAATCATGGGACCTAATGGTTCTGGAAAAAGTACTCTTTCAGCTGTAATTGCAGGAAAAGAGGAATATGAAGTAGAAGGAGGAAGTATTACTTTTGATGGAAAAGATTTATTAGAATTAGATCCAGAAGAAAGAGCGCATAATGGTATATTCCTTTCTTTCCAATATCCAGTTGAAATTCCAGGAATTTCAGTTTCTAACTTTATCAAAACTTCCATTACGGAAAAAAGAAAAGCACAAGGTTTAGAAACGCTTCCTACTAAGGATTTATTAAAAATGATGCGTGAAAAGATGGAACTATTAAGCATCAAAAAAGGGTATTTATCCAGAAATATGAATGAAGGATTTTCTGGTGGAGAAAAGAAAAGAAATGAGATTTTTCAGATGGCAATGTTAGAGCCTAAACTCGCTATTTTAGATGAAACTGATTCAGGTTTAGATATTGATGCGCTTAGAATTGTTGCCAATGGAGTCAATAAACTAAGAAGTGGAGACAATGCAACTATCGTTATCACGCATTACCAAAGGTTGTTAGACTATATTATTCCTGACTTTGTTCATGTATTGCATAATGGAAGAATCATAAAATCAGGAGGAAAAGAATTAGCTTTAGAGCTAGAAGAAAAAGGGTACGATTGGATAACTAAAGAAGCGGATAAAAAGTGGGCTTAATTAAAAATATAAAATCGTATTCTGAAGGGATTCAGATTTCTGCTGACAAAAAAGAAATACTTACTTCTTTTCTATCAAACGGATTTCCGACAACTAAAGATGAAGAGTGGAAATATACTTCCTTAAAAAAGGTAATTGCTAACGAGTATAGTATTGAGAATAAAGGAGAAGTTATTGATTCTTCAGAAATAGAAAAATATTCTTTAGGGTTTGAAAATAGAATTATTTTTTCTGATGGAAAACTGATAAACATTCCAACAATAAAAGGAGTAAGTATTACTGGTTTTTCTGAATTTGAAAGTACAACTACTGACAGCATATTACAACTTAACAAAGCTCTTTCACAAAATGGCTTTACTATTTCAGTAGATAAAAATACAGTAGTAGAAAATCCTATTGAAATCCTATTTCTCTCAACAACAGAAAATAGTTTTTCTCAATATAGAAACCAAATTTCTATTGGAGAAAATTCAGAAGTTAAGTTTGTAGAAAGAATACAAAACTTAAACAATTCAGCTTCTTTTGTAAATCATTTTACTCAGATAAATTGTGATAAAAACACAAAATCAGAATACAACAAAATACAGAATAATACTGCTGAATCTCAACTAATTGATACTGTAAATGTGTATCAAGAGCAAGATTCAACTTGTAATATTAACACCCTTATTTTTGGAGGTTCGTTCACCAGAAATAACCTGAATTTTGAACAAAACGGTTCTAATTGTGAAAGTAACATGAATGGTGTTTCAGTATTAAATGACAATCAATTAGCTGACAACCATACTTTTGTTGATCATAAAAGTGCACATTGCAGAAGTAATGAAATGTATAAAGGAGTTTATTTAGGCAATTCTAAAGGAGTATTTAATGGTAAAATTATGGTGCGTCCTGATGCTCAAAAAATTGATGCGTTCCAGTCCAATAACAATTTACTTTTAAGTGATACTTCAAGCATTGACAGTAAGCCTCAATTAGAAATTTATGCAGATGATGTAAAGTGTAGTCATGGCTGTACTATTGGTCAATTAGATGATGATGCTCTTTTTTACATGAGAAGTAGAGGAATTGGAATTGAAGAAGCAAAAGCAGTATTAACCTACGCATTTGCATCTGAAGCAATAGAAAATATATCAGTGGAACAAGTGAAAACATTAGCTAAAAATTTACTTGCTCAAAAATTAAATGTTGATTTAGATTTTAGTTTATAAATGTTAGATATTAGCAAAATACGAAAACAATTTCCTATCTTAAGTCGAAAGATAAACGGGCAGGATTTGGTGTATTTTGATAATGGAGCAACTACTCAAAAACCTCAATCAGTTATTACTGCCGAAAGCAGTTATTACCAGAATGAAAATTCCAATGTACACAGGGGAGTTCATTTTTTAAGCGGATTAGCAACCGATAAATTTGAGGAGACAAGAATTACCTTACAAAATTTCATAAGTGCAAAACACGCACATGAAATCATCCTTACCAAAGGGACTACTGACTCTATTAACATAGTTGCAAGTGGATATAGAACCTTATTAAACAAAGGAGATGAAATTATTATTTCAGAATTAGAGCATCATTCAAACATTGTGCCTTGGCAAATGTGTTGTGAACAAAGTGGAGCAACTCTAAAAGTTATTCCATTGATGGATAATGGGAGTTTGGACATGATAGCATTTGAAAATCTTCTTTCTGAAAACACAAAATTAGTAGCTGTATCTCATATTTCAAATGCACTGGGAACTATAAATCCTATTGAAGAAATTATTAAAAAAGCACAAGCAGTTGGCGCAAAAGTTCTGATTGATGGTGCACAGGCAGCTTCACATGTTTCACTAAATATGCAAAGCTTAGGTGCTGATTTCTATTGTTTTTCGGCACACAAAATGTACGGGCCAACTGGAGTTGGTGTGTTGTACGGAAAGGAAGATGTTTTAAATGAATTGCCACCATATCAAGGTGGTGGAGAGATGATAAAAGAAGTAAGTTTTAAGAAAACTACTTACGCCTGCTTACCCCATAAGTTTGAGGCAGGAACGCCCAATATTGCGGGAGTAGTTGCTTTTAAAGCAGCTATTGATTTTATTACCGGATTAGGACTAAGCAACATTGCTAAATATGAAGAAGAGCTTTTGCAATATGCTACTGAAGAGGTATTGAAAATAGAAGGGCTAAAAATTTACGGAACAGCTGAAAATAAATCAGGAATTATTTCTTTTAATATTAATGAATTACATCCTTATGATATTGGTATGATTGTTGATAAAATGGGGATAGCAATACGAACAGGACACCATTGTACGCAGCCAATTATGGAAAGATTTAATATTCCTGGAACAGCACGTATTTCTTTAGCCGTGTACAATACAAAAGATGAAATTGATATTTGTATAAAAGCCATTAAAAAGGCAAAAATGATGCTATCCTAAATGAGTACAATACAAAAAATACAAGCAGAAATTGTTGAGGACTTTGAAATGTTTGACGACTGGATGCAGAAGTACGAATACCTTATTGATTTAGGAAAAGACTTAGCGCCAATTAAGGAGCAATACAAAACGGAAGACAATCTTATAAAAGGATGTCAAAGTAGAGTTTGGCTTCATGCAGAACATAGTGAGGGAAAAATAATTTTTACAGCTGATAGTGACGCTATTATGACCAAGGGAATTGTAGCGATACTTATAAATGTATTATCCAATCAGGCGCCTAAAGATATTGCAACTGCAAAACTTGACTTTATAAACGAAATAGGATTAAAAGAACAACTATCTCCTACTCGAGCAAACGGATTAGTATCCATGATAAAAAAAATGAAATTATACGCTATAGCGTTTAACAATTAGCCACATGAAAACAGAAGAAGAATTACAAAAAATAGGAGAAGAAGTTGTTGAGGTGATTTGTGAGATTTACGATCCTGAAATCCCAGTAAATATTTATGCACTTGGTTTGATTTACGATATTGAAGTAAGTCAGGAATGTGATGTAAAAATCACCATGACTTTAACTTCTCCAAATTGCCCAGTTGCCGAAAGTTTACCTCTTGAAATTGAGGAAAAAGTAAAAGTAATTATTGCAGTAAAAAAGGTAGAAGTAGAAATAACTTTTGAGCCAACTTGGACGAAAGATATGATGAGTGAAGAAGCAAAACTAGAACTCGGAATGTTATAAAAAATGAGTGGAGAAATTGTAAATAGAGTAGCAAATAGCAGTTTAATCAGCATGGATTTGACTGATTATGCGCCAACGAATCCAATTGCGGTTTTAGATGTGAAAGATTTCCTTTTCAAGGGAATTGTACTAAAAGAAAAAGAGTTTAGGGTAAGTTTAAAAGCATTTGATTTCTCTGCTTACTCCAACAAAACTGTAGCTCTTTATTGTAGTGCAGATGCAATTGTACCAATGTGGGCTTTTATGCTAGTTACTTCTTATTTAAATTCCGTTAATGCTGACATCCATTTTGGAATAAAAGAAGATGTTTTCCAGCAAATTTTTACCAATAATATTAATGCGATTGACGCCTCTGAATTTGTAAGTAAAAAAGTAATAGTAAAAGGTTGTGGGCAAATCCCACTAACTGAAGCGCTATATATTGCAATTACTAAAAAACTACAAAATACAGTGAGTAGTTTAATGTTTGGGGAAGCCTGTTCGGCTGTTCCTGTTCTAAAAAATAAATAA
>Ga0308019_10000110_pt1 | contig 47841 bp, 32 predicted proteins | sample Neamet284_FD_203135 | JGI IMG/M metagenome (GOLD analysis project Ga0308019, IMG submission 203135) | Marine microbial communities from water near the shore, Antarctic Ocean - #284 | ecosystem: Environmental > Aquatic > Marine > Unclassified | place: Southern Ocean | collected 2014-10-01
GTATATAGTATTTATGCCATTTAAACGCTTTACTGCGCCCTATAGTCCCCGCAGTGCCACATTCCAACACCGGTTTTTCAAGGTTCAAGCCTCAGTCTATCGATTGGAAATTGAGTATTTTTGGAAACAAAAGAACCGCCCTACAATTCAGCACCAGCAAGAGTCTTGGTATCTACAATTCCAGGGATTTGACGAATGGATTCGACTACGCAGTGAGCAATCACAGTAAGGCTATCTGCAACAAGTTTCACAATAAGGTCATGGTCACCAAAAAGAAGGGTCGCATCCTCGACAAAGGCCATATCTTTGACAGCAAGATAAACTTCATGTTCCTTTCCAGGTGCAACATTAATCAAAACATATCCCACTGCCATAGCACTCAAACGAACCAAGTGCTCAAAGCACATCAACCCTTCTCTTTCAAGGACCTTGGTTCTCAAGTAGATCTAATTGCTCATCGCTAAAAAGGACCCATTTTACATTTGTCCATCCCTCGGGCATTTCTCCTTCAAGCCAAATACGATATTGTTCGTGGGACCAACCCGAAGGTAATTTCAGTTCAGAGGGCGTATTGTTCGTATCACTTGAAGTGGAGGCATCAACAATGTGTTCATCCAATACCCATAATGGGATTTCAGCCTGTTTCGGTTTCCTCATAAATATGAACAGCCCAAGAAGGAGGGCAAGAAGAAGGATTCCGATGACCAAAAGAGAAGTTTTCAAAGATACCGCTTGTACTGACTCATCCTCTACATCTGTTTGGTCGCATAATTCACAAGTCGGTTCAGGAAGTAAAGTAAAACGAAGAAGTGAGGTATTGGATTGTGACCATGAATCAATACATGTTACTTCGACATCTAAAGTGGCGTTACTCAATGCACCTGTCGTCGGATACTGGAACTCTAAGGCCGCAGAAGTGAAGTTGATCGGCTGAAGAGAAACTTGTAATTGGGCCAATTGAGATTGGTTATGCGATATAAGTACTGAACATGCCAAATCGTCAATTCCATCGGCGTCAGATACTGAACCAATAAACGATAACAGTTCCCCTGCAGTCATGTTTTGGTTCGATTCAAGCGTTGTTTGTGGCGATGCATGATAGAAGTTGAGAGGGAGATTCAACGATTTCAACAAACCATCAACATCTCGAACGGTGAACAGTATTTGCCCTTCCCCGTCAATGAAAGTCCCATCCAACCGCAAGCGGAATTTGTGAAGTTGTTCATTCTCTCCCAAAAATGGAACCGATGAAGAACAATTTTCCATTAAGGGACTGGTACTCTCAATTTCACCGAGAGAAGGCGCTGATACTGACCAGCCTAACTGGCTCAATGTCGTTTGCATCGTTTGCAGTGGACGATCACTCTGAACATGTACCACTAAATAGCCAGTGTTTCCAAAGCGTAAGGACTCAATCGGGCCTTGTTCATCACAAAGGTGTGATGAGATGACAAGAGGTGTTGTCAAGAGTAAGGGTAACTGATAGTCCTGGCTGAACACCGCAGCGTGTTGGCCGATCATCTCCAATTGAAGTTTAAGTTCACCGCTTTCTAAAGCAGATGAAATTTGAGGCAACTCAATCAATATTGGAAAACTGGTGTCCATTGTATCGACAGGGATAGTTAGCAGTTCGTTACCAGGCCATTCGACATGTAAATCACCGGTGGCTGAAGATGATGGGTCATCGGCATCTAAAATGGTAATCCGGGCAAATTCATTACCGCCTCCCCGTACACTGTCGAGAACCTGCCCTTCTTCATCGACGATTTCAATCACAGCAACCGGAGAACGGTCAGCCATCGAAAAAATCCGAGAATTGAGTAAGGTTCCATCTTTATGGTGGATTTCAAAAGTGACATCATTAAGTGAAGCACTCACATTTCGAGTGTAGAAGCCAATGAAACAATGGTGATTAGAATCAAATTGAGCTACGTAACTTAAGTTGGAAATTTGTCCTGCTGACATCGTTAATACCGGTTGTTGATTCAACAGGTCAAAATCTGTATCCAAGACACACATCGTCACATTCGTGGATTCACCACGGAACAAACCGCCGCTTGGGTGAGAGGGGAGTTGATTCGCACCGGACCAAGAAGGTGAATCAATTCCGGACAGATGTGGTCCAAACCACTGGGCTTGGGCATCGAGAATGATGGCGATATCGGTCTCGAGTAAATGGCCGACTTGTTGACTTTCATCGTATGCAGTTGCTCGTAAAACTAAGTAGCCGAGTGGCAAAGAAGTCGGAAGAGAAATCAAAGCCTGCCAACGCAGGGAATCAACCTGACCGGTAGAATGAGTTACCCAATTCAAACCAGAAAGGTTGGAAATATTCTGTGCAACCACCCATTCAACGTCAACTGATGAAACATTAATGTCATCACTGGCTTCAATCATACAGATGATGTTATCACCTCGTGCATAGGCTTCTGCGCCGCAATAAATCTGTTCAACTGTAGGTGGCGCGTTGACCCAAATTCGTAAAGTAAGCAAATTGTTTGCCAAATTCCGTTCTGGTGAATCGAGGCTCGCATTTGAATAGCGGATTCGTAAATCCATCCATCCAGTTTTATCAGGAGTTATGCTGAGGTTGTAGATGATTCTTGAACCGTTGATTTCACCACTGGGAAGCGAAAGATTCGAACTGTACATCTCGATGTTTCCTTGGATATTCTGTACCATGAGTGTGCCGTTCGAAGAAGACATCCCCCGGTTTTCAACAGCGAGTTGGAATTGTGTCGGTTGCATATATGAGGCGTTATCGGTTTGCCGAATATCCAAGAGGTTGATGTCATGATAAAGGTCAGCATAAGGTGCCATTTTCGGGTCACCAACAGTGACCCCCATCCAACTTGTTTGGAGGTTTGCTGCTGCATGTGATTCAGCTAAATTAAAGCCGCTTGCATACATGCTCATCAGCATACTTGGTGAGCCAACTGCAGTGAGGTATGGCTCGTAGACATAGCCTTTCGCACCGGAGACGCCGTCTTCCAATAAATCAGCAACCAACGATTGCCCGTAACCCGTATTCCAGTTGAAAGAGCGCCCACCGGTCGAGACAGCCGTTTCTGCAATCGAACCATTCATCCAAGTATTATGCGGCCGAATTGCACGCAAACTCATCGTATCAAGATAGACAGACCCATCGGTCGAAGTCGCTACAATATCCAACGGAACACGTATACGGAATGTAGTCGCATCAATGTGAGGACGGAAACGTAACGTTTGAGACTCCCATGAAGATGCGAAATGTTTGCTGCTCGAAATATTGGTCGAAAGTACAGTCCCATTGTCATCAAGACCTTCGATTTCTATTGAAAAATCACCGTAAACATCACCTGTACGTTGCCCATAGAGGTAGATAATCCAAGCATGGCCTTCCAATTCGTCAGGAAACTCATGGGTTTGTTCGATCGATGCTGCAGCCTGACCATTACCTGAATATGCTGAGCAATCCTTGTAGATATCTCGATGTAAGGTTGTAATCTCATGGTCTTGTAAAGCGGAATCCCAAATCATCACATTGTCAATCATACCTTGGAAGTACGCACTTTCTCCACGGTTAACTCCCAATTTATACATCTCAAAATTGTTGAAAGAACCTGCGGTAAAAGCAGTGGTACGAACCAAGACTCCATCGAGGTATTGTCGTGTTGAACCGTTATCGAAAACAGTTGCCAAATGCGTCCATTCTTGAGCTGCTATAGCGCCAAAGGTGTAGGATTGGTTGTTGTGTAAACGCCATTCACCACTGAATACAGCATGTTGAAACGAGGCGTTGGAACCTGCGTTATCATCGACAGCAAAAACCGAGGCATAGGTCGGCAATATCGTAGAGTTTGCCCAAACCCATTGACTCACAGTAAAGTTTCCAGACCAATCGTCAACATCGACTTCCAACGAATCGTCCACGCCGTCATACCAAAGGCATGAGCCATCAGTACACGTACGCCAATTCGTTGAATTCATGTTTTTGAGAGTAAAGTTAGTACTCAAATTAACAGAATCTTGAGCAATCGAACCTGTGCCCTCTTCAAAATCCCAATGATGAATTAAGCTGCTTAAAGAAGGAATGTAATTGTCAGCAAGCGTGAAAGCAGAGGGGGGGACGAATGCTTTACTTTGATTTGGCCCTGACCAAGAGAGTTGCAACCCATGCGGCCCGCCACCCTGGAAGAATTCAATTTTGAAATCATACTTCCCGGCATCAAGTTGGGCATATTGAGAACGTTCAGTCATTCCATGCGAGCCAAAATTTGTAACAAGACTTTGCCCATCAATCCAAAAATCTGAACCATCATCCGACGTGAGATAAAAAGTCCAATTTCCTGTTTCGGGCACTTCAATAAGTCCACTGAACCTTGCACCCCAATCGTTTTTGAATCGGTCATCCAAACCAGGATAGGCCTGAGATGATGATGAGTATTGAAGTGAACTCTCAAGTCGCACATGGTCGGGAACTCGGTCGATGAGCGACGGCATTGAAGCGACATTGAAACTTATTCCTGCGTTATCGAAAAACTCGGCGAGAATCCCTTGCGCCCCAGCTCCGGGTTCCTGTGTACATACCGCCGATAACGAGGCTTCGAGAGCAGAAGTACCATCGCGTTTCACTTCAGTTTGTGTTGTCCAATTAAAGGAATCACCTGATGAAAGATTCGGCAATGTAGCATCCCAATATTGTGCTCCACTCGAATACGTTGAATCCATTGTATCAAATCCATTATTCGGTAGCCAATTTGAATTCCAACTTCCATCATTGGAACCCCATGAAGCATAACCCATTACATTGGAGAGATTCGTCAAAAAGTTTGAAGTTTCGTCAAAAACAGTAGGTAATCCCATACTCCCATTGATTTCGGCTTGGGCTTTATAGAGGTCATCATTCCAAAATTTATAACCAGACCCATTGCGATTGGATGCTAAATCTAAAGCAAAAATACCACGTTGTCCAAGACTGTTGTTTGCCTTCTCGATTAATCCAAGTGCTGTTTCAATCGTATATCCGGTCAATCGAGTGACAAGAAAGAAACCGTACACATCACGAGAAAAGGCTTTCATTTCACCACCGGCGAGAGGTCCAAATCCATGGTTAACCCAGTAATTGGAACCAATGCTTGAATTGTATGAGCCACCGAGCAAAGAAAATTCTTGATCGAAACTGGCCTTATCATTTCCTCCATTGATACGGAGGGGGATACCTTTTGTTGAAACTAAATAATTGAGTTCAGTAGTCGAAGAACGATTCGAGAGCATTTCTAAGAAAGGAGCAGCGAAATACACATTGAATTCGTTTCGATTGATGGTTTCTTTGGTTGGCGTATTTGAGTCATTGAAAAAGAAGATATTGTCATTCGAAATATTCCGGGCATTGACAAAAGCCCAACCAATAGTTTTACTGGCATCGGAGTTATTATTGATGAGTACGCCGACATCTGAATAATCGTAAACTGTAAGGAAATCAAAACCTTCAGGTCGGGCACGTGTTGACCATGGAGTTTGATTCCAGAAATCTACCCCCTCCTCACTGGAAAATCCAACAAAGGCATCACTCAAGGCGGTTTTTTCAAGAATATTATTGTCTGAAGAGGCATATGTGCCACCTTCAAGAAACGGTGTGGCAAGACTACTCAAAACGAACACCAGTGTTAAAAGAACACTTGACGCCCTTCTGTCCATGTATTTCTGCTAAAACCAATAGGGTTTAGCAATGTCGCCATGTAGTGAAGTAACGAAGGCTCTCGGCTTTGAAATTGGTAGTGCGGAATTCTCCATTTCAAGGTATTTCCATTCCTAATTTGCGAACTTCATAAGTAAGGTGGCCCCTCTTGGATGGTTGATGGCTGAACTCTATATGGCACGAACATGCAAATGGGGTATTCTTCGCGTCGTTGGTGGTGATGTATGGAATCACACCGGTGATGTCTTGATCACACCTGCTAACAATCGACTTTCTGGCCGTGAAGGCATGGATGCGCTGATCCATGCAAAAGCCGGTCCAGAGTTGACACAAGTCACTCGTAATATTTGCCTCGATATGCGTAAAATCAACGCTCCACCTTGTGCAGTCACAAAGAATGTGGTCACTGAACCCTATGAACTTGGAGCAAATTACAAACATATAATTCACGTAGTTGGTCCTGATTGCCGTCGTCCAAACCAAGACGAAGCACGCCGAGAATTACTTCCTGAAACGTATACCAATCTTTTTGCTACGCTCGCTGAAATGAAGAATATTAAATCAATTGTTTCCCCGCCTCTGTCGATGGGTATTTTTGCCTATCCACACCGTGAAGGTGCCCGATTAACCTTGGAAATTATTCTTGGAAAGCTCGATGGAAACGAAGACCCTGGGTTTTCAGAATACACAATTGTTGTTAAAGAAAAGAACTTCATCAACAACATGAGAACTGTTTACAGAGAGACTGAAGACCAATTACCTGGTATCGATTCGACTTCTGCTTGAGGTTTGTATCATGGTCGACCTCGCCGCGATGGTCTCAACTACACTTTCCAGTGACCGGCGTTCATTTCAATCAGTATTGATGCTTGCGAACAGCGTACGAAAGGTGAAATTGATTGCTGAAGTATTACCTTCTGAACTTCCATTAACTGTTCTTTCAAGCCAAAATCGTGTGGTTGAAGCACTGAAAGAAAGTGGAATTGTTTGTTCATTGCTCGAAGAAAACCTTACTTCACAGGGTTTGAGCGTACTCAATCACATGCATGACTTGGTACTGCAAGCTATTGGTGAAGGGAGTCTTTCCAGCGGAGAGCGAATGTTGGTGATTCTGGCTGAACCGATTGATGGTGTTTTTGTCATCGATACAACGACGTTAAATTCAAATCGTTTTGCAGCCCTAGCACAAGACTTTCATATTGATTTAGGGGTTCTTACAAAGATGATGCAACTTGCCCGCCATATTGGTTCAAGAGGCAGAGAAGGGCACTCAATTGGAGCGCTGTTTGCCATTGGCCCACTGCCAGCCTTGAGAAAACATACAACTGCGCTTGTCTTGAATCCATTCAAAGGACACCCTGCTGAGAAGCGAAGTGTATTGGACGATGCAAATCATGAAACTTTAGCCGAATTTGCTTGGCTCGACGGTGCAATATTATTCAATCGAAATGGGGTAGCAAGTGACGCAGGACGGTATATTCAAGTCCCAGCTGGCATTGTTCCAAAAGCGGGTGAAGGTGGACGTCATTTGGCTGCTCGTGCCATCTCACAATTGGTTGAAGGTATTGCAGTTTGCGTGTCCTCATCAGGGACGATCACGATGTATGCCAATGGAAGAGATCGCTACAGAGTCAAACTCAATTGATTCATTCCGATTCATCAGAATTGATTCGGGAGTTTAAGTTATCTTCGACTGATTTTAAAGATGCTGTCGTTGCAAGGAAGTCCATTCGTACCGCATCGAGATTGGAATGATTCAAATTTCGTTCAATACTCATTTTAGCGCGATTAATTGAGGCAATTCGCTGTATGCGGTCTTTTGGACGGAGAATATCTCCACGTTGACTCATCAACCATTCTTCGAGCAAGGCTTGCCCCCATTCTGGTGCGCGAAGTCGAGCAGCAAGATGGATTTTCAAGTTACGATGGCCGAAGCGAACACGACCATCAGCGGTACGAATTGCTTGGATTGAACCTGGATTCCAACGGTCAAGAGGAATTTGAAGATGACCCTTGCAATTCAGAGAGCCGTCTTCTTCGACGACAAAATCCGCGATGAGCACACTTCGCTTGAGTCGCATAAATACTTGAGCCATATTCTCATCAGCATACCATTCAGAGATTGCTTGTGGAACCTGTCCCCATTCCTCTTCGCACCAGTGTTCTAGAGCCGCTCGGTAGGAGTCCATGTCAATGCGTTTTGGCGAACCATCATCAACTTTGTTGAGAGAACCTGTCAAGATTCAAGGAGAAGGAGTGTTTGCCCCAACTATGGCTGGTGCATGGGGTTCAGTTGAAGCAGACTGGAAAGTTGTGCTTGTACTCATCTTTGCTTGGTATCTCATGCTTCGTATTTGGGAGCGGAACGGGGTACTCGACCGATGGAACGCCACTCGAGTCTTTGGTGTTGTCTTGATGGTGCGCAGTAATTGGGGCCTGAAAACGCTTGACCGCGTCGCCCGACCTCGTCGATTTTGGCGGATATATGGGGAAGTCTCCCTTTGGGTGTGCTTGTTTTGCATGTTTTTAGTCTCCATTACAATGATTCTCGCTTTCGTTACATCCATACTTTCCCCCCCATCTGCAAGTCCACCAAGTGCAAGTGAATTAGTGGCTATACCCGGATTAAATCCGATGATTCCACTCGGCTGGGGAACAATGGCATTCATCATAGCATTAGTCATACATGAATTCGGGCATGGGTTACTCGCTCGAGCGCACGGTATGCGTATTCGTTCCTTTGGTCTTCTTCAATTGGGCCCGCTTCCACTTGGTGCATTTGCTGAACCTCAATACCAAGAATTACACAAAGCACCTCGGAAAGAGCGCATGCGAATGTTTGCAGCAGGGCCTGCAACCAATTTGTTTGCAGCATTTATTTGCTTGATGTTATTGGGTGGTTTGGCAGCAAATTTCACTTCTAATTCTGAGAATCCACACATTCGCGGCGTCATCAAAGATGCAGGTGCCTATGAAGCAGGAATGCAACCATGGGATACCATCATTCAGATAGACGGCGTCGGTGTGGATGGTGTTGAAGGGTTTCAAACCATCCTTCAAAACTATCTTGCGAACGATACGATAACGGTAGACCTGATGCACGAGGATGGCTCTTTGGAAAGCATTGAATTGGTGCTCACTGACAAATATGATTACTATATCGACCTCGGTTGGAGTCCATCAAATCTTGAAATAAGCGGAATCGAACAAGGTGATGCTTTTGTCGGAGTAGAAGGCATCAGTGACGGAACTGATGGAATTGACCGCCTAGCAGGTCCATTTTCCCCACGTTTTGAAGGTGGCGTGCTCATACAAGCAGCCTATACTCCACTTCATGTGTTGAATATGATGATTCTTCCTTTTGAATTCCAAGGGGTTTCAATGCATCCTGCTGAGGAAGCCATGCTTATGCCAACAGAAGGTCTACTTGGAGATACACTTGGACTGAATGGATTATTGTTCTTTGTCAATTTCTTCTTCTGGTTAATGTGGGTGAATATTCTTCTCGGATTTACGAATTTAATTCCAATGGTACCGTTTGATGGTGGTCATTTGTTCAAAGATTGGATAAAAGGCAGTCTTAATCGAGTAAAGCGAATAGGAAAGAAGACCAAATTGTGGGATATTCATCCGATGTGGATTGACCATATCTCAAACAAAGCCTCAAGCTTGTCATCGGTTGTTCTTTTGGTCATGTTATTATTTGTGCTCTTGGTTCCTTATTTCTGATCAAGAACGCCTTCGCGCGAGTTCAGCAAGGACATCCAATGGCTTGTTGGAGAGGGTTTGGGCTGGAAGGATTTCTTCAAGTTCAGTTGAAGGGAGAGGTGTCGCAAAGAGGTTTGTTCGGAGCGTTCGAACTTCTAAGTTATGCAGAGCGTGAGTTTCTGCGCCAGCAGAAGAGCAGACTAAGGCCACAAAGGCATGTAACGGCATTCCATCCTCCCAATTGAGATACACCGAACCGTTCCTCGTGGTAGGAAAGAGCGGTATTGATTTTTCGAGTTGGCGGAGTCTACCAGAGAGATTATTCGTTTCAACACGAAATATCCGCCACGAATCTCCCCGTACTCCTTTTTGTCGGTGAGCATAGAGTGGCATCAAATTACACCTTTCACCTTCAGTAACCATCGCTTCGTACTGGAGTTTTGTTCTACCAGAGAGGTAGAGTTTCTTAGCTCTGGTCGATTTCACTTCAATTGGAAAACATAAATCGCCACGTAAAGCCAACAAATCACCGGTACCTTCCATCCCAGAACCAGCGGCTCGTACCACTAAGAAAGGGCGTTGTAACACTTGACGCATCTTTTGTTTCTCAAGAGGATTACAAGAACGAATTACCGCTTCAACGCCTTTTGGGACTCCTGCAAGAACCTGCCTCAATTCCCGCTCATACTGGCTCGACACAGCCCTTCATCTTCGTCAATCGTTCTTGATAACTTCGGTCTATGTCCCACTCTAATCCATTGTTTTGAGACAACACTTCCATGCCCGTAAAGCCGGAAGATTAGTTAATCTCGGAACACACAGTTTTATTTGTGCCTCGGATTGCTATACGCACCCTTGATTTCAAATTGGCTTTCCGGTTAATGACTGAACTCAAAAGCCGAGGACTGAGGTTTATTCTCCTCGAACATGATGCTGTACTCCCAGAACCGAATATGATTTGGTTTGGCAGTGAAGTTGAAGTCGCTCGATTTCGGAATGAAGGAAGACCGATTGCAACCTCTGCTGTTTCAGTCAAGGAGGCGGTTGACAATGCTGTCCGTCTCCAAAGAGGTATCAAACAAGTACACCAACTTTGCTTTGGAATTGACCCTGGACCTCGACCAGGCCTTGCTTGGTTAGCCGATGGCGTCGTGTTAGGCGTAGCACAATTCGAGCGTATCGAAAATCTTGCAGCACAAATCATCGGCATTTCATCTGCTCTTGAATTTAAACGAATGGTTGTGCGAATCGGTGATGGTGCGCCTTTGAGCCGTGATCAACTGATTAACGATTGCCTCACTCACCAACTTGACCTTGAAATGGTCAATGAAGCTAAAACTTCGCGCGGGTTACTTCGACATAATCATGTCATTTCAGCAATACGGATTGCATTACTCTCCGGTGAGCGTGTGTGGGAGTTTCGCGAAATTCGGCCTACTGTTGGTGAACTCAGAGAGATTCAAGGGCAAAGTCGCAAAAAAAGCAACGGCAGAAGGACAATTTCTTCAGATGTTGCATACGCTGTAGCTTGTGGTGAATTAACACTGGAAGAAGCGATTCAAAAATGATTATTCCCATCCAGAGGTCGCAGTTAAACGTTCAGGACGTTTTTCAGGATAGGGTATTTCGATGACTGGAGGCGGTTTTTTATTTTCGATCAGCGCTTGCTCAAATTCCGGCGCTTTCGACATAAATCGACGGATGAGCGGCTCAAGAAGCATGGGCAAGACAAGAACACTTCCAATCAAGGTGAACAAGATGAAAAAAGATGAACTGGGTACATCCCTTGTACCTGGTGTCCCTTCACCACTGACCATCAATTTGACCGTTCCAAGCCAAGGAATTTCTCCACCGCCAACGCCAATGAGCCAAGATGCACGAATCGGCCCTACCACTCCAGATGCACCATGGACGCCGGAAGAACCGTTCACTGCTTGAGAACCTTGGTCAACCGAACAATTGTTATTATCTCCAAGTGTAAGAATACCGGCATGGCGCGGTTGCCATTGCCAGACAACTAAATGAGGTTCGACGTTGGCATGTAATGGCCGATTACAATCGTAAAAACCGGCTTGTATTCCATCAAAATGAACGGTGACAGTTTCGGTATCATGGACATCAGTACCTGGAACATTCCATGTTAAAACACAAACTCCACGAACACCACTTCCATCAAAAGATTCAGAGTCGTATGTTCCCCCTTCAGGGCAACGTTCATTGTTGGATGCGTCGGTAGAAGCACTTCGATTCGGTGAAGTTATTTGATTTGGAACCACTTCCATAATCGCCCGATGGATAATCGGTGTGCCTTCTTCACCGTTCTTTTTGTAGATGATGACATCTCCTTCAAGCCCATGTTGTGAATATCCATATTTTGAATTTCCAAGGTCGGTGGCTTCGGCAAAGGTGACGATCGTATCGAAATCTTGGGTGTGAACCAAAACCAAATCCCCTGCATCAATACTGCCGACTTCTCCATTGATATCATGAATCATCGAGGAAGATTCGACGACCACCAAAGGTGGCATTGAACCGGTGTGGGCATACAATGCTAAAATGAGCAAACCAATCATACCGGCTGCAAGAAGAAGTTCGCGCAACAGAGTCTTCAGCGGGTCACTGTCACTCACGCCTTCTCCCCTCAAGTTCACCGTCGAAGTCCTTTGCTTTCAAGGAATGCCGTCCATGAAACTGCGTGCCCGGCCCCTAATACATCTGCTGCTTCGTTCCCTTCTTCTTTGCGTCGACGAAGTTCGGAGGTCGATTCAATGGCTTGAAGTTCATCTAATGTGTGGACATGGCTACGCAGTGAAAGGAATTCTGGTAGCACAATCACCAGAGCGATGGATGAAAAAACAGCTAAGCCAATAGATTGCCCTGTGAAATCACCCCATGATACATGATTTTGTAGAAACAGTAATTGATAAATAGAGACGCAAAGAAGTATTCCTATTGACCCAGAAAGCGTCGCAGTGATGCCTAATTGTCGTCCGTGTTGTCGTTGCCACCATTTTGAAATCAGTCCCATACACTCCTCTCCTCTGTGTATGCAGGTGCGCCGGGCTTCTTTTTCCTATCGCTTCTTTGACTGACCTAAAAGGGCGAAGTTCAAATGGTATGGAGGATGTGGGCCAAAGGCCCATTGAGGGACAACGGTGATTCGAATGAAAAAAGCACTCTTCTTAACTCTCTTGTTTACAGTTTCATTATTCGGACCAATGGCATCAGGTGCTACTGTTGAGACTCAATTTTCAGATGGAACTTCTTCCTACAGCCACACATTTGCCGGCACTGGAAATGGTACTGCTGGATATCTTACAATACCCTTTGGGGCTGAAGTCACTGCGGCACAATTCAATTTGAGAGGTGAAGCGAGTTCTACTTCGTATACAAATTTCACGACCAATTCACATTTCGGCGGAGTCGGTGATGGCATTTGGTCCGGTAGCCCACCTTCACCGTTCACATCTGGAAGTCGAACAAATATTGACGTAGCCTCCCAGGCCATGTCACTCAAAGGTAACCCGTCTCTCGAAGCGATTGATTTCTCGCGCACTTCACATGTCCAATCTTCTGCCGGTGCCTATCAAAATACAACGGGCCAATTCGTTTCTTTAGCGGACCAAGGCTATACTGGCTTAACCAAGAAATTCCCGCAGCTTACTGTCAGTTCAAGTGCATCTTGGGGATATATTGGCGTTGTTGCTCTTGTTGGTGATGAATTTCATCTTATGAAATATTCTTCTTCCAGCATATACACCCTCCCAACCATTCTTCGAATCAACTCAACTACTGGTGACTATATTGGCACAGCATCCGTCAACACAAATGGTTGCGGCACTACTTCGTACTACCAAATGGTCGATGCAACCGTTGATGGAGCGACGGTCTACACTGCGCATAATAGCTATTCTTACTTGACCAAATGGTCGGTCATCACTACAATAACAAACGCCACATCAGGCAGCACCTCTAAACAATGGCGATGTGATGGCTCTTGGAATTTCAACAGCGATTACGTCACTGGGGTAGACATCGATGATGCAACTGGGAAACTCTATGTTGCCACATACTCGTATTCTGCTAATACGCATTACCTCAATGAAGTCAGCAAGACTTCGCCGTCTACAATTCTTGGCACTTGGACCTTAGCTGCCGGCTCAACAGTCAGTCGCTACGGTGCCGGTATGATCGTTAATATGCCGACCATTATCTACAACGAATACGACCAACAATATGTCAGTGGAGTCGGTTATACTTACGATTCTTATCACCATTTCTTCACCATGAATGGCAACTTTATCGAACATATGGGTGTGGCTCCAGTGCCAGAAGGCGGCCATTATGGCCTGGTTGAATCCGGACTCGGGCAAATCAGTTTCTCTTGTCATTACTACTCCACAACGTATTGCGCCCAAAATACTCGCCACAAAATCAACAACTTTGGAGATGGTGCCCTGTATGATGAACGGAATCATTCCTCCACAACTGCTTCACTTGAGGGGAATTCCTTTACTTCTTCGAAAGCGATTGATACTTTGAAAATCACCGGTATCCTGGGATACATTCCGACTGGAACGAGTATCAGCATCGACATTTCGAACGATGGCGGGGTAACTTGGAGGCATGTTAGTACCGGGCAAACAGTCGTTTTTTCTCAAACCAGCTCCTCATTCGTTTGGCGAGCAAATCTCAATGGAACGGCGACTAAGGCTCCAATCCTTGACGGTATCGGAATTGAATACATCACCTCGTATGTTTCTGCAGCGAATATGTATGTCTACCAATACATCGGTTCTGGAACAAAAAATGTTGCTGCTGCTACGATTACGTGGGACCAAGTGTTACCAACAAGCACTTCTATTCGCGTCACTTTTGGATTCTCAACGAACAGTCAATGTACATTTGGTAGCGCGGGAGTTTTGCAGTTCACTCAATCGAACCAAACAAAGTCAGTGACGGGTACTGGTTACTACATGTGCATGCGTGTCGAACTTGCAACTTCGAATTCAGGAGTAACACCTTCTATTTCTAACATTTCTCTCGCTCAGCACTCAAACGCTCCAACTCAACCTGGAGTCGAAATTGATGGCAAGTCAGGTTGGGCTCGTGCATCGCAAGAGGGAGCACTGTTAGGACCCTTGACCGTCACACATGCCACAAGTGGAAACAATAACATCCTCAAACGTTTTAATGACGCGATTCCAGATACAGGTTCGGGTTTCAGCACCATCGCCATTGATTTGGTTGCTGGCTCAACGGGTATTTTGATTCTCGAATCATTTGCGATCACCTACACAATGAACACGCTCAATCTTGATATCGATATACCAGAGGGTGAAATCCTCCACGAACGCTTGGCACCTTACGAAGTGGTCACCCGACATATCATCGGCGAAGATGCATCGAGTATGACCGAAGCAACCCTTACACTCGTGACCAATTCACTTGCTAAAAATCCAACTTTATATTGGCAAAATGGGGAGGTATTCCCTGAACCGAATGACCCAGAAGATTACATCGAGTTGGATGCAAGCTCATGGTCGTTAGAAAGCAATGGGATTCTAGAAATACATTGGATCTTCCATGTGACGTCTGAGTTCCCTGACCAAAGTAATGTCCGGTTTAGAACCGGATGTTTGGATAACACTGGCTCCGCTGGGTATTCACCATTGGACCTCTTGAGCACCACAGGATTGGAAGTCAACCGCACGTTTGGGCTTGGATGGATGAAGGTACGCGACAATGATGGTGCTTTAATCATGGACGATGTCCCTGACAATTCTTGGGTTGCAGCTGGTGAAACACTGCACTTCCAAGGTGCAATGTGGTTCCAAAATACCGAAGATGCTCCAAAAGACAGTGCCTTTGATGTTCGAGTCTCCCGCAATGGATGGGTCGAAAGTTCTGCCCGAGATACGACCAATAACAACGGCAGTTTCTTCATCTCAGTTGACCTTCCGGAAATCGATGTGGAATCGGGTTTGACCTATGAAGTTCAAACGTATAACGAAAAAGAACCAACGCATGTAATGCAACCAAATCTCGCTTGGCAACGTACCTTCATGGTCGATGCGACTCCTCCTCATCGTGATGATTTCCTACCTGTTGATGGTGGTTATGAAGCTGCGAGTACTGTGCAAGAAGTCAAGGTCTTAGTCAACGACGATGTTGGTCATCCACTGGCTCTTGAATTGATGTATTGGGTTGAAGCGGACCATGACCTTAATCGCAACGGTGAGGCAGATCCACAAGAGTATGTGAGTAAAATAGTTCACAACACAACGCAAGCAAAAAACAAATGGTTCATCACCACTCTTGACCACTCTCGTAACCCGAATATGGGTCGCGTTTCCTATTATTGGACGGGTGGAGACCAAGCTGGTAACCCATTGCACTACACCTACGTCGATGAGGATGATGTCATTCTTAAATTCCAATCTGAACCCGGATTCCTTTACGATGATGCTACCTTCCGTACCCGCAAGGATTCAACTGCTGTGTTCACAGGGCTCGATTGGATTGGTCATGTTGATGATGGGGCAGTCTTTGCTGGCATGAAGCAGACAATTACGCTCGGTTTTATCGATGCAAATACCGCTATTGACTTTGAGCATATTTCATTGGTGTTTGATTTCGAAGGGCCAAATCCTGCCCGAGACGCACAACGTATTTCGTATTCTGGAATCAACAATACTTTCTGGTCTGAAAGTGATTTCATTACCTTGTTGGCCACGAGTGCTATGCGAGAAACGACAAATGAATCGGGACTTCCTTGGATTATTGTCACTTTTGAATTTGTCATCGGCTGGGATTGGCCAGATGAAGAAATGGGCGATGTCGCTTTGATGTTCAAAGAAAGAGGTTCGAGTGACGATTCACAAATATTGCTACTCGAACATACGTTCCGAGTCGAAAATGACTTGATGCTCTCGCCAACTGAATATTTGGTCGAAGATATTTCAGAACCAAGAACTGGAATCGTTGCCGACGGAAGCCGTGTGCGCAAGGATGATCGCTTGGAATTTTCGGGCCGTGTCGTCTATGAAGGGAGCACAATCGCTGCACCTCGAGATGTTGGTATTCTCATCGAAGTGTTCGATGGTGAAAAGATGTGGAGTGATGGCTCAATCAGTTCTTCAGGAGAGTTCTCAGTTGAAGTCCCCTTGTCCTCAGCTTCAACCCTTCAATCTTCTCCAACTCGAACATGTCTCATTTCAATTACCAATATTCCTGGAAGAGGGGAAGACATGACGGGTACATTGGTTTCAACTACTTTGCAAGTTGTTGTCGATGATGCTGCACCACGTGTAGTTCGGCGTATATCTCCACTCAATGTCATCGATGTTTCTGCTAATAACGACCTCAGTTATGTTCCTGTGGAATTCCACGGGACTGAAGATGCTGACCTCACCGGTTCGAATCAGATGGTTCACTGGGTCATGCGAGATGCTACACGAACGGTCACCATTGGTGCTGGTTCAACCCTGCTCGGTATGCAACAAGAAGGTCAGAACGTGATCTGGACTGGAGCGGTCGATTTGACAGACAATGGACGAATTGTGCCACAAGCTGGAGATTTCGTAGGATTCTATGTCACTGGCTATGATGCTGCAGGAAATCAATTCCCTGTTGTTTCAAATTCAGAAGCAAGTCCAATACCCGAACTTGCAGTCGACGATACAGACTTTGAACGCCAATGGATTCGATTGGGTGCAGTTGGTCCCGAACTTCGAATTAAGTCAATCTCTCTATCAGATGACCATATCGCCCCTGGTACAAACATCATTATCAATGCTGAAGTCATCAACATTGGAGGTTCAACTTCTGCAATGTTCAAGGTCGCTTTCTATTCGGGTGACGATGAAAAACCATTCGATACTGTCGGTGTGGTTGGAATCGATGGGGATGAAGTTGTCAAAGTGAGCACTACATGGTCTGCAGAAGATGTTGACCGCGTCCGTGTCGTTGTCGATTATGACAATCTCATTGTCGAAGTTAATGATGACGATAACAGTGCTGAACATTCCATTGATATCGCCTATGGCCAATACTTTGGATGGTTTGATTCACCGCGTGAAAATCCACTCGCTTGGATCTTTATTATCACCTCAATTCTTGTTCTCCTCGGTGTTGCATCCGTTGCAGCACGAACGACCATCGACCACGGCGAAGGAGTTTTCTCTGATGACGAAGAATGGGATGAAGACGACGAAGAAGACGAAGATAGCGACTATGAAAGCGATGATTGACGGCTTGTCCTCATTCTTTCTGCTCTGCAAATACTCAAAAGTAGTCGACCTGACACCCCCTCCATAGGGGTGGGGACAGTATGTCAAATGTTTTTTCCAACCTCGAGCCTAAATTGGCTGCAGCACTCCATTCGAAGGGTTGGGATCCAACGCCGGTCCAAATTGCGACTTTGCCTGAATTGTGTGATGGTGGTGACCGAATTGTTGTTGCTCCAACCGGTTCTGGAAAAACACTCTCAGCTGTTCTTCCTATGTTGCATCGATGTTTAGTTGAAGAATGGAAACCACTGTCCATTCTTTACATCACTCCTCTACGGGCGTTAAACAGAGATGTTGACCGTCGACTCACCGAGATTGCTGAAGCGGTTGGTTTGAAAGTGGGCCTGCGGCATGGTGACACAAAGCAAAGTGAACGAACTCGCCAAGTTCGTAATCCACCAGACCTGTTAATCACCACACCTGAAACTTTTCAATTGATGTTCACAGGTAAAAATTTACGAGAATTATTGAAAAGGGTTCAAGCAGTCATCATCGACGAAATTCATGACTTAGCAGCAAGTGAACGTGGTTGGCAATTATCTGTTGGCTTGGAGCGACTTGAAGCGCTTTCAGGGCATTCTGTTCAGCGAATTGGCCTTTCTGCGACCGTTGGAAATCCCGAAGAAGTAGCAAAATGGCTTTCTCCCAAAAAAGGCAAAGCATTACTCACTACAGGTGACCGAACCACGGAATTAACTGTTGAATGCGCTCAGGTTTTACCAGAAGATGAAATTGGTGGACTTGAAATGAATATTCAGCCTCGTGCACATGCAAGTTTTCGTCGCCTCATTGAAGTGTTACGTACTGAACCACCTTGCTTGGTATTTGTTAACAGTAGAAGTGATGCTGAAACGATAGCCAATCGGTTACAAAACATGGCACCAGATGTAGAAATAGGTGTCCATCATGGTTCACTTGCTGCTGAAACTCGCCAAGAAATGGAAGATAAGCTAAGAAGTGGAGAACTTGCGGGATTGGTGTGTACTTCAAGTCTCGAACTCGGTATAGACGTTGGAAAGATCCAGCGTATTATTCAAGTCAAAAGTCCACGGTCTGTCGACCGTATGCTCCAACGAGTTGGTCGTGCAGACCATCGATTGGGCGGTGTAGGAAAAGGGCATCTGCTGTCGTGGGATACCGATGATATCGCTGAAAGTGCTGTTGTAGGTCGCCGGGCTATGCTAGGTCAAATCGAATCGATTGAATGGCGCCAACGCCCGTTATCGGTTGCAGCAAATCAGTTGGTATTGATGGCGCATTCCTTCAATGCAGTGGCCATAGATGAAGCAACAGAAATTCTTTCGAAAGTTGCCCAGTTTGACGGATGGACTCGAAACGATACTGAATCCATCTTACGCGTGTTAGCGGATAGTTGGATTCTCCGGTTCACACCAGACCCTGATGAAGTGCCATGGTACCGGTGGCCAAAAGCAGTCTACACCGTTGCTCAAGAAGAAGCGCTGAAAAAAGGTAAACCGCTCCCTGATGAACGGCCTTTGTTTTCTCTATCAGATGAAGAAGTTCCTGAAGTCTTCAAAGAACGAACTGTCCCTGTTCCTCTCCCTTTCAAATTCGGCTGGTTTTCAACTGCTGGAAGAACCCGCCAATGGGTTACGAACCACCTTTCGATGATTCCTGATAAACAATCATACCGGGTTCGAGATGCTGTCACTCGACGCAATTTAGGAAGCGTTGATGAAGCCTTTGTTTTATCCCTCAATGACAGCGGTGAAGATGATGATGGGAGCAGGCGTCAATTCGTCATGGCTGGACGAACCTGGTTGATTATTGATGCAGACCCGGAACAATCGGAGTTGCTGGTTGCACCGGTATCTGACAAAGCAGAAGCACCACGTTGGGTGGGTGAATTGCCTCCAGTTCCAAAAGCAATTGGGCGTGACATCGGGCGATTGCGTCAACTCATTGCCGACGACCTTCATTTGTTTGAAAATGAACCGAACGCAGTACTTAACCCTCGAGCGATCGATACTGAAGGGATTTTCGCTGAACGTGATTCAATTTTATCTGAACATCCCTTTGATGATGAGGCTCTCGGCATCATGGCAGAAACCATCACCGCCCATATCGAAGCGACTGGACATGTGGCTACAGACCGATTGATGACGCTCGAGCAACGTGAAGATGCCATTGTCATCAATTCATGTCATGGTTCTCGAATCAATGAAGCGTTAGGGCATTTCCTCATGGCCATGGCAACAACGAAATCGGGCAAATGGGGTCGATTGGTCGTTGAACCAACTCGAATCGCTCTTCAAACGGGGGCTGTCAGTCCTGAAGAATTAGTCGGCTGGATGATGGATACACCTCCAGATGCCATCGAAGGGTTACTCAGCATCACTTTACCGAATTCAAGACAAGTTCGTTGGAGATTTGCCCAAGTTGCGAAAACATTCGGAATCTTACGCCATGGTGTAGACCCTCGTAAAATCAATCTTCAAGCACTTTTACGGAAATACCGTGGAACCGTGGTTATGGAAGAAGTTCTATCAAAACTGTTCCATGAACGAATGGATGTCTTGGGTGTACGAGACTTGCTTCGTGCCATTCAAAGCGGGAATATCGAACTGAAAATTACTGCCTCAGGTCCGATGGGGTTATCGAATCATTCCAGTCGAGATATGCTGCTACCAAACTGGGATAGCGCACAAGTTCGAATCCAACTACGGAGCCGTTTGACCAATGAACGCGCTGTTCTTTGTTGTTTGAAATGCAAGGCTACAAGGCGATTCCGTGTGGCCAGATATCCCGAATTAAACGACATTAAAAATTGTCTTAAATGCAAAGGTTCGATGCTTGCTTGTTCGCCGGAGCGAATGCAAACTATGTTGGTGGATTGGGTGAATTCTGACGATGAAAAAGACCAGGCGAGAATGATGAAAAATGCCTCTGTCGTTCAATCGCGAGGCTATGAAGCAATTCTCTGTTTAATGGGTCGAGGCATCGGAGAGGCGACTGCTCAGCGAGTCTTACGAAAAGTTCAGCGCAATAACATCGATGGCTTACTCGAAACAATTCATAATGCAGAAATTGAATACGCTCGAACTCGACGCTTCTGGAGTTGATTATTCCCAATCTTCGAGTTCGTTAATTGCCTTTACTGCTGCTATGACATCTCCGTCTTCCCACCAATCCACTGCGATAAATGTCGGGCGCTTTCCATGCTGTTGCCAACACTCTTTTGCCCGTTGAATGAGAAAATCTACATCGTTTGCTTCATCACCACGTGAAGGGTCAGACAGACCTGCTGGGCCTCTCAACCAGTTATTCATGTGATAGACTTCTTGTTCAATATCACCTCGTAGGAGGTCACAATTCATGTCTTCGGTATTTTGTTCAGCATAATTAGTTGTCCAGCTGTGTGTAAGGAAATCATGAATCCAAGGATGGGAGGCGTCTTCACCTTGCTCCCAAAAAATCACCAATGTGGTGTTTTGGTCAATCAATTCCTGTAATATAGGCCAAGGAGTATTTGATTCGTGAATGAAGACTTTCTCATACAATTGTGAAAGTTCAAACACAGCTTTAAGATGTTCTGGCTGGACATAGTTTTCAACCAACAATGTGACAACATCATGTGGATTCTGTTCCATTTTTTCGTTGAGATTAGATAACCAGTCTACTGAATCTATATTTCCATACGTGCATGGGCTAAACCCTCGATCATCGTCACCGTGGCATAATCGAACCGTTTCAACACGCTCATCGCCAAGGTTTTCATAATGCGTATCGATCATAAAAGCCCGCATTCCAGCATTCCATTGTGCATCAAGGCCGGTTTGATGGTTACTCGCAGGGTAATAAATTCCATCTTGATGCGTCGAAAAAGCATTGTGCGTTTCTGGGAACGTCACATTATCGTACGTCCGTAAACAGAGAATCAGCAAACCATTACACGGTTCAGTAGGCGGGTCGGGCTCTTGAGATTGATTCGAGGAAAGTGTGTCAACCGTCGGTGCAACACAACCCGAACTCATCAGGATGAAGGTCACAACGAGTGCTGGTAGACCTCCTCGCATACATTTGCCAACATACGGCAGAGCATGAAGGCGTCGGTAAGGTAAAAATCAAACCGTTCGGACTAAGATGCCTGCTTCAAGAAGCATGCCATTGGAGATGTTGAAATCCTCCAGCCATCGTTCAGGAATTTCATCCGTTTCAGGATAGACAATTTCTCGAACCCCTGCTTGAATCAACGAACGAGCACATCGAGAGCAAGGAGGCCAGGTGACAAATGCAGTGCTTCCTTTCAAGGCAACACCGATTCGAGCAGCGTGCATAATGGCGTTTTCTTCAGCGTGACAAATCAATGGATATTTCTTTGCACGGTCGGTTAAACGTTCGTTGTCATCGCTTATTCCACGCGGAAATCCATTGAATCCTGTCGACCGAATTTCTCGGTCTTCACCAACAACAACGCAACCTACTTTGGTTGAAGGGTCTTTACTCCAACCTGAAATGTGCTTTGCTAATTCCAAAAACCGGATATCCCATTTATCACTCATGGTCCTCAACAAACCTCTCACATGCTAACTCTCTATCAGTGCTTCGCAAACAAAGAAAGGTTTTCGTCACTGGCCCAATCAAATACATTGAGTAAATTTCCTTGTAAATACAGCGAACCTAAACTCACAACGAGGCCAACCTCATCTTCTGAATACGCCGACAAGGTTTCCACTGCTTGAGATGCTGAAGCCGCACTCAAAGGCGTATCGCTTGACCAATTTTGTTCAAGAAGAAGTTCGATAGCAACACCAGGATAGCGGCCTCCATGAGGTTGAGTCAGTACAATCTGCTTTGGCGGCAGACGCCGGCACAAGTCATGCAGGGGTGAGAGAAATTCTGTAAGATTGTGTTGAGGAGAAGTTCCAAACAGAAGCGTCCAAAGTGGTTGACCATCCTTTTTCGGCGCATGTTGAGTGATGTATCGTTCTAATTCTGGGATAATTCGTCGTAATCCCGACGGATTGTGAGCTGCATCGAGTAAAAAGGGGTGAGTCGAAGTTTCAAGTTTGGTTAGCGGTTGCATTCTGGCGGGCCATCGTAGAATCAGTCTTGCCTGTTCGATGAATTCAGTTGTAAAACTAAGTGTATCAAACAGAGCATAGGCTAAAAGTCCAGCCTCTTCGTGAACAGTAGCTTCTTTTGGAATAGTTACAAAATGTGCTTTACCGGGCCCAAGCGTTTCGTTCAGTGCTTCATTACCAGCATTCAGAACCTCGGTAAGCATCGCTTGGCGAACTTCATGATTCTCAGGGTCTCGAATAATGATTGGACAATGTGGCCGCGTTATCGCTACTTTTTCTTGAGCGATTGTTGGTAAATTTGAACCTAAAATATCGGTGTGCTCAAGGCTAACTGAAGTCACCATTGAAGCGGTAGCAGGTCCACTTCTGGTTGCATCAAGACGTCCGCCTAAACCGGTCTCGAGAATCAAAACCGCACTACCAACCGAACAGACCATGGAAACAAGATACGTCACTTCAAAAAATGTCAGTTCGATAACCGAGTTGAATTCATCTCCATTTGCTGCATGATGGATTCGTAGCAATGCCGCATCAAACTCATGTGGTGAAATCGGGCAACCATTCCTTCGTATTCGTTCTTCAATTCGGGCGACGTGGGGGGAGGTGAAAAGGACATTTTCTATGCCGTTTAATGATAAAGCCGCTGCCATCAAAGCGCATACAGTCCCCTTGCCGTTACTTCCAGCGACATGAATGATGTGAGGGGGGAGAGTGAGTTGGAGGCGGTCGAGAACAGTTTTTGTGCTCTTGAGACCGAGCGCCATACCACGCTTTTTGGTCGATTCAAGCCAAGTGCGTGCTTCAACCATATCTTGCCGAAGAGTTGGCAGGATTAGGCTTTTCTTCATACCGAGTTAGGGGATGTTGTATCGCCCCCGTAGGGGGCGTGATATACGCGACGCTCATATGAGTGTCCGAACTCGCACAGGGTATGACCGAACAGGAGGAACCCTCTACACCGAGCCGAAAGGTTTCGGAGGAATTTGCTGCAGTTCAGGCAGAATTAAAGTCAGAAGACAACATTTTCTCGATGATGAAGGAACAACTTCCTTCAATGTTGGGTATGGTGTTCATGTTTATCTTGACCATCGCAATTTCTCTGTTCATCCGCCCATGGTATGATGTAGCTGGATTACAAGCATTTGGGGCATCCGGTGCATCACAAGTACGCTACATTGCATTGGAATTATTCATGATTTTTGTCTTTACTGCATTAATTTTGCTGCTTGCCAAATACAAGAAAGAATGGATCATCAAATACGGAATCATGGGTGTTCTTTCGATTGCATTGATGTACACTACTGTGCCACTGGCTCATATGATGGTTTTGGATTTGGAAGTTAAACCCTTTGCATACGAAAGTGATAACGAATTCGAAGAGTCCTATCTCACCCATCATGGTATGGAGACTCACCTTACCAATACATTGTTTGGAAGTCAAAATATGTGGAACGATTCAATCAGTGCCTATCATGGAGAAAATATGCTCAACGGCACTCCAACTTGGACTATTGCACATGAGCGTCTCCCGTTTGACGATGTTGGGGAATTGCACGTTGTTGTTTCAGATGAACATTACTCTTTCTCAACTCAAGGCTATATTTGGTACGTCAATGCAGACACCGGTGAAATACAAGATTCCTATGCTTGCCATCGTTATATTGATGGCAACCTCTCTTCCCTAGGCACCTTAGATGCTTCTTTTTGTTCACTGGCCTTTTATGCAGATGATGCAATGTATGCCATCAACGAGAACAATGTCTTGGTTCGCTACAATGTCTTCGATGAAAGTCCAGGTGAACTATTTTTACAAGCTAAATGGAATCTACCACCTGAATTACAAACGCATTATGGTGTTGAATATGCTGAATTAATCGATGACGATAAAGTTCTCATCGTCACTCCAAACATGGCAATCGTTGTTGAATTGGAAGAAAATGCTCCCGCAAATGACCCTGTGGCACCCGAAGGTGTCTATTCAGAAGCCAAAATATTGTTTACAATGAATGCTACGAGCAATTTCACCAGTGCTGATTTTGGCCATTCGCCATGGTCTGAAAATTTGATAAATGAATCGGATGAACAAGAAGGATTTTTATTACTTGGAGAAGAAAATGGTGATGTCATTGGAATTGGAATTGAATGGTCGAACGATGGACTTGAGGGGGAGGATACGTTTATTTCTCAAACAAAGATGAACCTTCTTGGATACGCAGATTCAATTCAATCAGTTCGTATCACTGACCTTGATGAAAGCGGCTGGAGCGACCTACTCATCACGACCGATGAGAGTGCAAACTGGCACCACGGTGAACTCTTGAAGAACAAGATTAGTTTCCCTGTATCAGATGACTTGTCAACAAGTTGGTTTGGGCAATCCGAGGATTCTGCACAATTTCATGCTGTATACGACAACGGTTCAATTTCAATTCTATCCGGTGTTGTAACTGATGAAATGATGGCACTCGATGGTATAGAAGATGTCTTGGAGACTGTTCCTCTGTTGGCTGGGCTCTTGGTCGCCATCATTTTGATGGTCTTGCTCTATGTTCACAGCGAATGGTATGTCGTCAACACCGTTGGCATACTTGTCGGTTCTGGTGTCATTGTCATGCTTGGAGTCACGTTCGTTCCTACACTGATTATTCTGTTCATGATTGCTGCAGCAGTCTACGATGCTTGGGCGGTCTATCACTCAAAACATATGCTTGTCTTAGCCGATACAATGATTGGACTTCGGCTCCCGATACTTTTGGTCGCTCCTCAAGAAAAAGGCTATTCATTTATTGATGAAACTGTTTCAATGCAGGAAAAGAACGTCGACCCATCACAACGCCCTACTGCTTCTTCCGCACCTAAAAAGAAAAGCAAAGAAGCCATGTTCATGGGACTTGGCGATGTTATATTCCCAGGAATGTTGGTACTCTCTGCAGCGCAATACATCGATGGAACTGATGGCTTCCTCGTTGCTATGACAACGCTTCTTGGTGGATTAGTTGGCTACTTTGCTTTGATGACCTATGTCGCACGTGGGCGTGCACAAGCAGGGCTTCCATTGTTGAATGGAGGAGCTATTTTGGGCTATGTTATCGGTGGCCTCTTCATCGTAGGAACCGCTATCTTCGACTTTGGAATAACATTGTGAGGTGAATCAAATGCTCGATATGAACCTGTTCCGAAATGAATCTGATGTGATTCGTAAGGACCATGATAAACGAGGCATACCTCATGACAAGATCGACCAAGTTATTGCTTTAGATCAACAATGGGTTAATCTTCAGCATGAAGCAAACCAACTTCGTGCAACAAAAAACACTGCGGCCCGAGGAATTGGAGCTGCAAAGAAATCAGGGGATGAACAAGCGGCCCAACGTATTCTTGCCGAGGTTGCTGATTTGGGCTCGCAAATTGCCGAAATGGAAACGCAAACTGACCAAGCCATGGCAGACCGAGATCGTCTGCGGATGAGTATACCAAATATTCTTCATCCGGATGTGCCGGTTGGTCCTGATGAATCAGGAAATACTCAACTCAGTGTTCATGGGGAAAAACCAGTCTTTGAATTTGAACCCAGAACCCATAATGAACTCATTGAAATGAATAAATGGGTTGACCTCAAACGCGCAGCAAAGATTGTTGGAAGTCGATTCTTCTTCCTCAAAGGTGACTTGGCAAGACTTGATTTTGCTTTACAGCACTTTGCTGTCAATTTCATTCGCGAACGTGGCTATACCTTTGTTCAACCTCCAATCATGATGAACCGTGAAGCCTACGAAGGTGTAACCGACCTTTCGGATTTCGAGACGGTCATGTATGGGGTTGAACCTGATAACCACTACATGATAGCGACATCAGAGCATCCGCTCACGGCCATGTTCATGAATGAAACGATACCAGAGAGTGACTTGCCTCTGCGCATCGTAGGTGTCTCGCCTTGCTTCCGTAGAGAGGTCGGCTCTCATGGTCAATCGGATTTAGGGATTTGGCGAGTTCATCAATTTACCAAAATTGAACAAATCATCATAGCAACTCCCGAACAATCATGGGAACTGCAAGAAGAATTGTTGCAAAACTGTCTTGACTTATGGGATGCACTTGGAATGCATTACGAGGTTGTCAATATTTGTACCGGTGACATGGGAACCGTCGCTGCTCGAAAATACGACCTTGAAGCTTGGATTCCTGGGGCAAATCAATACAAAGAAGTCGTTTCATGTTCGAACTGCACAGATTATCAAGCCAACCGGTTACAAATTCGCTATGGCCAACCAGGGCATGCTGGGCAGCCTATTGCTCATACTCTCAATTCTACCGCAGTTGCGACTTCACGTGCATTGGTTGCCATTATGGAACAAAACCAAATGGAAGATGGAAGAGTTCGGATTCCTAAGGTCTTGCAACCTTTGATGGGTGGACAAGAAATTCTTGAACCATGCTCTTGGGGCTAATTCGGTAAGATTTGATATATTCTTGCCCTTGCTGTCCAACTATGGAGAGCGACGGTACACTGTATTTCGGATACGGCTCGAATCTTGATTGGGATGACTGGAAGTCTTGGTGTGAAAAGAAAAATCTTCGTTTTGAGGGATTGGTTGAACTTAGCCCGTGTTGGTTACCTAACTATTCCTTGAAATTTCACTATTTTTCGAATGGTAGAGACGGTGGTGCAGCGGATGTGGTCGAAACTGGGAGAGGCCATGCGGTTCCTGGGGTTCTCTTTCGCATGGATGATGTTACGCTGAAAGTCATGGATCGAAAAGAAGGAACGAAAGTTGAGGCATATGAACGTCGAAATGTTCGGGTGACTTTGCCAAATGGGACATTTGTTGAGGCGCTGACCTATTGCGTGACAAAGAAGAGCCGGGAGGACCGTTTTATCCAACCGACAAACGCGTATACCAACTTGATTCTACAAGGATTGAAAAAGAGAAAACTTCCAATTGGGGAATTGAAAAACGCTATTGAAAACTTCTCACCGAGTTATCCGTTAGAAAAAATATTTGTCTACGGAACCCTCATGCATGGAGAACTGCGACATTCGACCTTGATGGAAAGCAGCATTGGTGAAGGACAACCTGCATCGGCACGAGGCACAATTCTCGATTTAGGCGATTATCCAGGAATGATTGCAGGAGATGAAGGCGTCATTCATGGTGAAGTCTATCAGATCGACCAAGTGTATCCAACCTTACAAACTTTGGATTCCATTGAAGGATTCTATGGCTATAATTCGAACCATTCCTTGTTTACAAGAACTATTGTTCAAATCGATACAGAACAAGGCCCCGAATGGGCATGGACCTATGTCTACAATAAAGAAGCGGGAGAGGAGTATCAAACAATTGGCTCAGGAAATTGGCAAGACCGTTAATCTTCATCTTCAGCCATTTCGAGTAAAACCGAACCTTGTTGCACTTGTTGGCCCACTGTGAAATGTATTCCAGTGACTTGGCCTGAAGTAGATGCAAGAATTCGATGTTCCATTTTCATCGCTTCAAGCACCATCAATGTTTGACCTGTTTCCACCAATTGACCTACTTCAACCAAAACATCGAGAACTTTTCCGGGCATTGGTGCAGTCAAGCCTCCTTCATCTCCAGATTGAGAAGCGCCGGCTTCGATTCGCTCCAAACAGAAGGTGTAACCCTCAAAATGGACCCACCATACATCGCCAACTTTAGCCACCGTTGCAAAGCCTGAGGTACCGCTTGCCAGTTGAATTCGGAGCCGTCCATCGTGTTCAAGTGTAGCTTGGTGTTCACCTAAATGCCAAATCTCACCCTGCTTGGCCACCGTGACTTCGACTGGTCCTTGGGTCGTTCTGAATTGATGATGCATCAAGGATACCTCCTCTTCAACGTCATAAATGGGCTCACAGGCCCCGAATGCACGCCAGCATCGGGTGTTGAAACGAATTGTCGGTGCAAGCCTGCGCTTTCTGCAACTGCAGCAGCCATAAGAGCACCATCCTCAAACTCGACCGGCGGGGATGGCGACCAGCCATCTGGCCATAAACGGTCAATCATCGTGGTATCGGTCGTTCCTTCAATGACTTCGGTGACATCGCAAAGTTCTCGTAAGAATCGGATGTTTGTAACCGTTCCAAGGACAACGAATTCGTCAAGAGCCCTGCGCATGCGTTGTAATGCTTCATCGCGTGAAGGAGCCCAGACAATCAATTTTGCCAGCATCGGGTCATAATTCGGTGTGACTTCATCGCCTTGACGAACTCCAGTATCCAAGCGTATCCCCGGCCCTTCAGGTGGCTGAAATACGGCGAGTGGCCCAATCGCAGGTAGAAAATTATTGGCGGCATCTTCTGCATACAATCGAACTTCGATGGCGTGTCCACGCAGGTGTAATTCACCGCAGGACATCGGCTCACCTGCCGCGATACGTAACTGCTCTCGTACGATATCAACGCCTGTAATTAATTCAGTCACTGGATGTTCAACTTGGATGCGAGTGTTCATTTCTAGGAAGAAAAATTCACCTGACGGGGCAAGTAGAAATTCGACGGTTCCTGCTCCTTCATAATTAACAGCCATAGCGGCAGCAACCGCAGCTTTACCCATGGCAGAACGTATCTCTTCGGTCATCGTTGCGCATGGTGCTTCTTCAAACACCTTCTGATGACGACGTTGAACACTACATTCACGTTCTCCAAGATGGATTGTACGCCCATGGCGGTCGGCTAGAATTTGAATTTCAACATGCTTCGAACCAGTGAGTAATCGTTCGAGGTAGATTCGGCCATCCCCAAAGGCAGCCAAGGCTTCACGACGAGCACTTCGAACCGCTTCGAGTAGATCTTCAGGACGTTCAACAGCACGCATTCCTTTCCCACCGCCCCCAGATGAAGCCTTGAGCAACAAGGGGTAACCAACACGAGTGCTGGCTTGTTCGATGGCAAGGAGGGCTTCTTCTTCATCTTCAGTCTCAATTTCTTCACCCGGAATGACAGGTACACCAGCATCCCGCATGGTGATGCGAGCAGACATTTTATCGCCCATTTTTTCGATGGCGTTCGGACTTGGCCCAATCCATTGAATTCCTGCTTGAGATACTGCTCGAGCAAAGTCTGCACGTTCGGAAAGAAAACCAAATCCTGGATGCAGTGCGTCAGCACCGGTTGTTGCAGCAATTTCAAGGATTTGTGTTTGATTTAGATAGGTCTCGGTAATTGAATCGCCTTCTAAAAGTATGGCTTGATCTGCGAGTTCGACGAACAATGATTTGGTATCATTCGCAGCATAGATGGCGACACTGGCAAGTCCCGCTTCTTTGCAAGCACGTAAAATGCGACAAGCGATTTCACCTCGATTTGCAACCAAGACTTTGCTGACCATTGCGTCCCCTCATTCGTTTTTCCAATTTGCTGGACGCTTGTCAAGAAATGAAGAAAGACCTTCTTGGCCTTCTTTTGAACCCCGCATGCGACTGGTAAAATCAAGTGTGAATTCTCGTAGACTTTCATCGCTACCCGTCCACCGGTCAAATTGGAGCGTCAACTCTTTGGCCAAAGTTACCGCTTGAGGGCCAGTGCTCAAAACTTCTTCAATCAAAGTATCAACAGCAGGGGAGAGGTCATCGACCGCTTCGACCACTGCTTCAATAAATCCAGTTCGAAGTGCTTCCTCGGCACCTATTTGACTGGCTTGCATAGCGAGTCTCCGGAAACATGCAGAACCAAGACGGCGGTAGACATAGGGTCCAATGACTGCAGGAAGAATCCCGAGTTTTCCTTCTGAGAGAGCAATTTTAACATTCGATGTAGCAATGACATGGTCTAAGCACGCCACAAGACCTGCACCGCCGCCCAAGGCAACACCTTGGATGGCACCGACTGTGAAGCAGGGGTGCGACCACAATCCATTGAAGAGTTGGTCGAGTCGCTCTGAATCAATTCGGTTTTCTTCAGGTGTGTTGGCTCCTGCATCGCGCATCATATTGATGTCTGCACCTGCACAAAAATGGCGCCCTGCTCCTGAAAGGACAAGCGTTCGAAGAAACGGGGTTCCAGCAGAATCTGCAAGTTTACCTCGAACACCAACACTGCGTTCAGCAGTCCAATCAAACAAGGTGCACAACTCAGTAATCATCTGAACATTGAGTGCATTGAATTTTTCTTCACGGTCTAATTTGATGTGGCATCCAGAGTCGCTGACCTCGATTGATACCAATTCAGTTGGCGGAGGTGTGTCCATCATTGTCATCTATAAAACTCCTATTGCATTTTTGATTTCCTAATTGAAAAATTCTCACATTCTAAAAACGCCGAAGCGGTCGTCTGGCAGCGGTGCGTTGCGTGCTGTAGCCAAGCACAATCCGAGAATATCCCGAGTGTCGCGTGGGTCGATGATTCCATCATCCCAAAGACGAGCGGTTGAATAATACGGACTACCTTCGGTTTCGTATTTTTCGAGGATTGGGGCACGGAAGGATTCGAGTTCTTCGCCAGTCATGCCAGGGAGACCTTCTCGAGCACGTTGGTCTTGTTTGACTGTCGTCAATACATCCGCTGCCTGAGGCCCACCCATGACTGAAATTCGACTGTTTGGCCACATGAATAAGAAGCGTGGGTCGTAAGCACGGCCGCACATACCGTAATTTCCTGCACCGTGAGAACCGCCAATGATCACCGTGAATTTTGGCACATTGACGCAAGAGACTGCGGTAACCAGTTTCGCGCCATCTTTTGCGATACCACCAGCTTCGTATGCCTTCCCGACCATGAATCCAGTGATGTTCTGTAAGAAGACAAGAGGTATGCCTCGCTGACCGCATAATTCTACAAAGTGTGCACCTTTCAAAGAGGATTCTGAAAACAGAATCCCGTTGTTGGCTACGATGCCGACCTTATGCCCATGAATATGAGCAAAGCCGCACACCAGGGTTGTGCCGTAACGAGATTTGAATTCATGGAAACGTGAGCCATCGGTAATTCGAGCAATGATTTCTTTGATGTCAACCGGCGTTCGATTATCACTTGGAATCAAGCCGAGTAAATCATCGACATCGTGAGCCGGTAGTTCTGGGGCTGCACTTGCAGAAGGTGCAAGCGTTCGAGGTCCAAGGTTCTCAACGATGTTTCGAACCATTCGTAAAGCCTCGGTTTCATCTTCAGCAAAATGGTCGGCGACACCTGATTGTGAAGTGTGGACATCTGCGCCACCCAATTCTTCCGCAGTTACTTCTTCCCCCGTAGCAGCCTTCACCAGTGGAGGCCCAGCTAGGAAAATAGTACCATTGCCCTTGACAATAATCGATTCATCACTCATTGCCGGAACATAGGCTCCGCCGGCGGTGCATGAACCTAATACTGCGGCAATTTGAGGTATTTTGTCGCCCGACATACGGGCTTGATTACGAAATATTCGGCCAAAGTGTCCAATGTCTGGAAAGACTTCGTCTTGCATAGGAAGAAATGCTCCCCCTGAGTCGACAAGATAGATGCATGGCAAATGGTTTTCATGCGCTACGGTTTGAGCCCGAATATGTTTCTTTACCGTAATTGGGTAATACGAACCGCCTTTCACAGTTGCATCATTGGCCACAAAGAGACATTCACGCCCATGAACCATACCAACACCTGTTACAATACCTGCTGAATGCGCACGACTGTCATATAATTCGAATGCAGCAAGGGGTGAAAGTTCTAAAAAAGCAGTTCCAGGATCAATAATACGTTCAATTCGTTCTCGGGCGAGAAGTTTATTTCGACTTCGATGGCGCTCAACATACTTGCCGCCACCTCCATTTGAAGCGACAGCCAAACGTTCCTGTAAGGTGTCGAGAAGCGTTTGATTGAACACTTTGTGTTCTACGAACTCAGGGTCGCTGCGATTCACACGGGTAGGTAATCGGTCCATCTTCACCCCTCATACCGAGGGAGGTGGAGTCCGTCTTTAACACTACTACAGCACAGGTTATCGGAACTTATGTTCTCAAACTCCGAGCATGAGACGGCCAATGTCTCGCAATCCCGGAGCTAATCCTACAATGAGAACTGCCAATACAATCAGAATACGGATATGGCGTTGCCTTTTTTCAACTTTCATTTCAATGAACATCCAAGTGATGGCTCCGACTAAAACCGCTTTCAAGAGTACAAACAACCAAGCACCTTTACCAAATTCAATTCCAAGCATCGAATTTATTTTTGCACCGTAAAGAATGACTTGATTACTAACAACATGCTTTTCCCCGTAACCGAAGAAATCGATTCCAACCATGGTCGCTAATCCATCACATAATTGCCCGAAGACCATTGCCAAAACCATTGGACTTGCGAGTAGGGCTGTTCTTGACAACATCTCTACAGGGTGGTGTTGTACTTCATCACCTGCATTCTCCCAGGCTTTGATACTGATTCCATGAGGAAGAACACCCGCTTCATAGCCGGTCAGTTGGAGTTGGAGTGCGTCATCTTTCCCTCTACGATACATCACAAAGCAGACGAGGCTGGGAATTCCAAAGACAACCAATAGGGGCCACCACACAATCGATTCGGAAACACGTGAACTTTCTTGCGCCCATGGAGTGGAAAGAAATTGAAGCCAATGTCCAAGACCAAGGATGCTTGCTGAAGCACCAAATGCAAGCATTCCTCTCGTGATTGCTGGCCAACCTCTCGTTTTGATGATGACACCAAACAGAACGATAAAAGCGAGGGCCAAACCCAAACCAACCCAAAGCATCCCCATGCCTTCATGATTCACATATGATGGCTGATACAAGAAAGACCAATGGAAAAATAATCCAAGGGAAAGAATTGGTATCAGGGCTTTGCGAACCTTATTCTCGATACGATCTGAATCCATTCCATCCCATTGAGATGCCAGATACTGAGAAAGACCTGCAATTCCAACAAGCCAAGCGGCTAAATGAAGATGGATGATGGGTGAGATAAACAACCAATCCATTTCTGAACTAAAGAAATCGGCATCCTCCAAAACTCGCAACACAGGAGCGAGGCAAACCCATGCGATGAGAGCGATGAGCATGCGGTCGTCTGCAGGAAATTGTGCTTTGCGGAACAATGCTTGTAGAACAACAACACTGGCCAACATACTGAATGTGTAGAGCATGGTATTGATGGGATTGTAATCTGCATCTCCTGCAGAACCTGCATCCTTCATAATGGGGTCCCAAACAATCGGTTTGAGCCCGTCTGTCCAAATCAAATCATTCGCTAGAACAAAACCTACAGCAAAAAGCCCGAGTCCAAGAAGGGTGAGCCATAATACGCCTTTTTCGAGCGGAGAATAGACTTTAGAAGGCAATGAAGGGTACTCTGATGCAAGTTGCTCCTCAAGGTTCTTGAGATTCGACATAGCCATCCCTGTTCTTGTCTCGGGCATCTCGTCAATATCCTTTGGGGAGGGATGCTGGTGAATTCTTCAGTTGGTGAGAAAACCAGTTCACTCTTCTTCTTGCGAAAGACGAGCGACCAAATCTGCTTTCTTGCCGCCAACAGGAAGGCCTGCTGCCTTGCAACGTTCCTTGAGTTTAGCAACGGAAAGTGATGAGAGGTCTTCAGCATGGTCGTGGCCATGATCGTGGTCAGAATGGTCGTGGTCAGCATGGTCATGGTCAGCATGGTCGTCTTCAACACCGAATCCACGAGGTTCGTGAACTTCGATGAACGAAACTTTTCCACATTCAACCGCATCACGAATTGTGGTGACTAAACGAAACTTGAGCATGGCTGCATTGGTATCGAAAAGCATAGTTTGTGGCAAAACGATTGAAAGGTCGTCGCCAGAGAAACTTACTCCAAAACCAGAATGTCCAGTATTTGCTTGTAGAAGTGCAGTCACCTTGTCTCCTTTTTCTTCGATGACATCGACGATGTTGAACGAATACTTGAGTGACTTACCGGCCATTGGATGGTTGTAGTCGATTCGAGCACGACCTGCAGCGAGGTAAGAGAGTTGACCTTGGCGGCCTTTGATGGTCACAGGAGCGCCAATGTAGAGTGAATTAGGGTCTTGAACCGCTTGAATCAGTTTATCGATACTGATGGTTTCAACTTGTTCTGCATCCTTTTCACCATAGGCATCTTCTGGAGCGATAACGATTTCAGTTTCCTTGCCTTTCTTTGCTTCAGCAAGAGCTGCTTCAAATCCAGGAATAAGTTGTCCTCCACCGACAATACAGACCATTGGTTCGTAGGTACGATCCTCTTGATGGTTATCATGTTCTTTGGCGACTGCTTCACGGGTTGTCTCGATGAGTTCCCCTGTTTCATTGTTGTAAAGTTCATAATCAACGTGGACAATTGTTCCTTCTTCCATAGTATAACCTCCCTTTCGGGTAGTTCGGCGACCGTCGCCCCCTTGATAATGGCATTGGCGAAGAAGTTGTTCACTCTTCTTCCTTCGAAGGAATGTTATACGCTTTCAGTCGCTCGTTTTTTGAAATGTCTCCCAGAACGACCACACCCATTCCAAGCAACATCGTTGTCCAGCCGAGCCATACCAAATGAGAGGCAGGGAGGTCGTAGACAGTCACACGGACAAGTTGAACCGAATCGAGACCGTTCTCACCAGTTTGTTGCATCAATCCATTGGCTTGACTTCCGTCAAAAACGAAGACTAAATCGCCGCTCCAACGCGTCAAGGTATCAACTTCAGAGCGAGAGGTTGATTGAAGCACATAACCGGTGTCTGTGGTCGTATCGAATCGTAACATACCCGGTTCTACTGAGCCTATTTGTTCACCAACTACGCCATCGTCAAATTCATAGACATTGATTTGGATTCCTACATAGCCATCGCCGACTTCAAGATTCTCCGTAGTATTTCTAAAACCTGTGAATTCGTAACCAAAATTTCCATCGATAACAATCTCATCTTTGATCATTGTCACACGATGGCTTGCATCCCCTCTATCGACAAGGACAGTGGTATACACGTGCCCGATTAAGAGCAACAAAAGACCGAGATGAACGATATGAGCCCCGAGAGGTATTCGGCGCCAAACCGGAATTTTAGGCCGTTCTATTCCTTGCGTTACAACGACTTCTTTGACCATTGGAACCACAACAAGAAGCACGATAGGAAGGGTGAGCCAAGATAGAACACCTCGAACAATAAGCGCCGACATAGCGGTACTTGAATCCATTCCGAACGCGGTTGGTTGCCAAATTGCCAACAATACTGAAGCGAATAAAGTCCCAAGGAGAAGCCAAGCATTTCGTTTGGCATCATGTCGTCGATTCGTATACAAAAACATGGCTCCAGCAAATGCCATGAGGAACGGTGTGCCATACAATTCATGGCCTTCAAAATTGATTGCGTCGATGCTTGAGAGTAAAAGTACCACTGTCAATATCAAGTAACCACCAACAACGAAAACCGAGGCCCAGAGCGCCATTTTTTGTTGTGACTTCTTTTCGAAAAAGGAAAACGTTGACACCTCATCGGATTCAGGAGCAAGAAGCCATGGAAGAATAAACAACACCATCACAACACCTGATGATACAATTTCAATCATACCCGACCAAGCACCTGCAAGTCCGAGCATGACTCCAGCTGCGCCATGTGCCCACAGTTTTGTTGCATCCTGGGCGAAAACTAAAGGTGTAAAGAATATTAAAAACAAGGCGGTATAGAGAAGATTATCGGTTAAGCCAAACATAAGTATGGCAATGAGAACGAGGATTAAAAACAAGGAATTCGTTCGAACTTTTTCTCCGCTTTGGCCAAAAGTTGCGAAACTCCAACCACCTTCTGTAGCATGAGCGGGAGCATTTCCACGTAGGAATTCAAGGCCGAGAGGGGCAAAAAGAAGGAACGAGAATGCGAACGTCGGAATAAAGGCATATACGGTAGCACTCAACGTAACTGAACAAGAAGGAATCGCTGGAACGCCACATGATTGGGTGATATAAGCACGGAGAATCAAAGCACTGACCACGCCAATAAAAGGTATACTGAAAAGGCGAAGTGAATATGAATTTGGTTTCCAATCTTTCTCAGAACTGCGTTGTAATTGAAGCCAAAAACCAATAAAAAGCAACAAAACGATGAGATAGGTCATAACCTCAACACCGGCACCCGGGTCCGATTTGATAAGCATCATTCGAGAAAATGCATCCGAGGGGGCTGTACCATCTGAAGCGGTGACAAAGGTATGGACAGAGGATGCCCATACTCCACCTGCTCGTGTGACAAGCGTGGCAAATAAGGCCAGACCACCTGTTGCTAAACCGGCACCAATCCAAGTTTGTTCAGATGTTTTTCCGGGACGAGTACGAAGGTGTGCCATGAAAACCAATGCAAGCCATGGCAATAAGGAACCCGTCTCAACAGGGTCCCAAGCCCAGTATCCACCCCAATCGAGAATCAAATAAGCCCATAATCCACCTAAACCGACTCCAAGCGTTGTGACAAACAAGCCAGGACGAACGACACTGAGCATGCGGTCTTTGATTCCACCAGCATCTGCAAACATCGAAGAAAGTGCAATTGAACTCACATGTAAGCACAATGAATACGCCAAGAAAATAAGAGGGGGGTGGATGACCATGAGGTCGGTTTGCAGCAATGCATTCAATCCTTGACCAATACCTATACTGGTACTTTCTTTGAATGGGTCAAGGGTTAATGCGACCAAAAGAAGAAGAAGATTGAAACCGTAAATGAGGCGGAGACGAAGAGAATAAGTTGATTCAATGTTTTCACCCTTCATTGGATTTCTCCAAACGAAGGCAAGGAGGGTCATCCACATGACCCAAAGCAGTAGCGGGCCTTCGCGAGCAGCCCATGTTGCTGCAAATCGATACTTGAGTGGAAGTTCCTCGCCACCGTATGAAACGACGTGAGCGAGTGAGGTATCATTGACCAGAAAACGACTTGCAAGTGCAAAAAATGGTAATGCCATGAGAACATGACAGGTGAGGGAAGCAAACTTCGATTGTTGCTGAAGCAAAGGACGAACCAACAATACCATTGCGGCAAGGATAGCGAGCCACATCGTCAGCCCCCACATAGACATTGGTCGCAAGCCTCCTTCAAGGAGGTTGCGTGTGTTCAGTGTTCACGATGATGAAAGGTTCACCAGCCGAAAAATTTGGCGCGTGAATAGCCAAAGGAGAGGAGGACATGGACCACGCTTTTCGTGAAGAGCGTTGGTTTTCGAATGAGTATTTTCAACCCGATTCCAACTTTTTGCAGCGGCGACATGTTGCCGAGTTCTTCGGGTAAACAGCGAGCCATCGTCGACATTTCGTCATCGGTTAACTCATACAAGGCGGTCTTTCCTTTGAGAATTTTCGAATAAGGGGGGAATGTTTTCTTCCATGCTTTCTCGTAGTCCATTAAACGCGCTTTCGAGAGAATAGATTCCGATTGAATGGCTGATGCGATGGTTTTAGCAGCTTCACGCCCAGACCAAAGTGCCAAGTGAGAGCCACCCTCGAACAGAGGTGAGGTGAAACCTGCAGCATCACCGACTAAGATCAAACCGTCACCAACAGTCACTGAACGCGGTCCTGAAATTGGAATCGTCCCACCAAAAGGTCGCACTTTGATGCCTTCAGCCCGCCAAGGTGGATTGACGGTTGGTTTACCATCGAGGTAGGTGTCTTGAATGAAGGAATTCAGATATTTGATCGCACCTTTTTTATCGGTTGTTACCAATCCAACATTCGCCCTTCCTCCATCTTTTGGAATCATCCAGACATACCCATGTGGTGAATATTTTGGCCACAGATAAAAGTCAAGATAGCCATCGTTTTTGACATCCAACACCTCATACTGGAAGCCAGAAATAACTTCGACTTCCGTGCCCATGTCAAGAAGTTTCGAAGCAGCACCCGAAACGCCAGAGGCATCAATTACAGATTTACACTCCAAGGGAAAGCCTTCTCCCTTTCCATCAATTTCCCAATATGAAAATTGATTTTCGCTATTGAATATTCTCTCCATTGAAGTCACGCGGTGATGAAGGCTTAATTCAGCACCTTCTTTGATGGCTTCATCGCATAACCATCGTTCAAAGAGATGCTTTTCAAGGACATATCCTTTCTCGGTGAGCAATTTCTCAGTTCCGTCGGGGAAAATAACTCGAATGCCTTTGACATCGAGAGCTTTGACGTGGTCGGGAATCTCAAGACCAAGATTCTCAACGGCGAGTTCGCTCAAGCACTCACCGCAATGAACAGGCGTTCCGACTTCCGGGTCTGCCTCAACAATGAGCGTTGACAAACCAGCTCGTGCAGCATGGAGTGCAGCGGAACCTCCACCTGGACCTGCGCCGATTACCAAGACATCGTACATCTTCGCTTCGCCCGCCATGTACTGCAACTGGTGAATCAAGTCCATGAAATAAACGGTCGAAGCCGTTCGTTCATTCCTCGATTGGACGACGTAATACGGCGACAAAAGCCAGCAGAGTAATCGAAGAAAGAAGTGAGAGTGCTGGAGTTTCTTCGGAATCATCAATTTCTTCGTCAATCGCAGGAGGGGCTGCCTCGACCGTGATCGTGCCAATCATTCCCACGCCTTCATGGGGTTCACAAACAAATTGGTGTGTTCCAGCAGTACCACTTTCGAACACAAATCGGTAATCAACATCGCGGGAAGGGTCTCCTGAATCGAATAAACCATCATCAGACACAGCGTTGTGCGCCAAGGCTTGGCCACCCCAGACAAATCGAACCGCTTGTCCTTCCTGAAGGGTCACTTCTGAAGGATTGAAACGTAAACTCGTGCTGTCAACAGTTACAATCACATCCGTTGAATGTTCTTCTCCAGCCGCATGACCAGTACTAAAAAGGAGCAATAACACCGTAAAGAAGAGGTATTTCATATCTCATGAAACCCGGTAGGGGTTTTCAATGCATGTATTGTTTATACAATCATTTTTGTCCGTCATGAAGGAATACGACGGTTCAAAGGGAGGTTCCAACACGGCAGGTTGTGGCGTGGCGTACTTCCAAGCGGTGGCTCGACCATCTTGAGCAAGGCGGTGAATTACTCCGCATTACTCGCCCGGTTGATGTTCAATTTGAAGCAGGCGCAATTGCTGATTTACTTGTCAAAAACGATGGGCCTGCCGTACTGTTTGAACAACCACGACTCCCTGATGGCACAATCAGTGAAATTCCATTAGCAATGAATTTGTTTGGTGGCCAAGAACGGACGCTACGCGCTTTACAAGCGAGTCATGAAACTGAAATCGGTGACCGTATGGTTGCAATGATGAAACCTGACATCGGACTTTACATGCGTAAACCTTGGAAGGCCTTACCTTTGATTCGTGACGCATTGGCAATGCCCCCTAAGAAAAAACGCAAGGGAAACTGCCAACGTGTACAATTACCTCTTGATTTAACTCGACTTCCAATTCCAACCACCTGGCCGAAAGACGGGGGGCCATTTGTCACCCTGCCCTTGGTCGTTACAAAAAATCCGAAAAATGGAGAGCATAACCTCGGCATGTATCGCGCTCAGGTATTCGGACCAAAAGAAATCGGACTCCATTGGCAAATCCACAAACACGCCGCCGACCATGCAGCAGCAGTGGAACAAGCCGGTGGAGATGGTCGGATGCCGGTGGCCATTTGCATGGGGGGGCCTCCTGAATTGATTTTTTCCGCTATTTCACCACTCCCTGATAACTTGAGCGAATATCAATTTGCTGGAATATTAGGTCGGAAGTCGCTTCCAATTACCAAAGCACTTACGCAAGATTTGATGGTACCTGCTGAGGCAGATATCGTGATTGAAGGTTATTGTATACCAGGTGAGACTCGACTTGAAGGTCCGTTTGGTGACCACTTTGGTTTCTATTCATTGACAGGTCAGTATCCCGTGATGCATGTTACCGCCATCACCTGCAGAAAAGATGCGGTCTTGGCTGCAACTATTGTTGGTTTACCCCCTATGGAAGACGGTCACCTTGGTGAAGCAATTGGTCAACAATTTTCTCCGGTGCTCAATTTCCAACATCGAGATGTTAAAAGCGTTCACCTGCCAATGGAAACCGGATTCCACAATTTGGCCATTGTAGCTTCGAAACAACGTTATCCTCGCCAAGGACGAAAAACTGCGCTTGGGTTGTTGGGCGCTGGACAAATGATGTTCCTCAAAACGATCATTGCAGTTGATGAACGTCAAGACCCGAAAGATTTGGAGGCACTGCTCGATGTTTTGAATTCGAAAGTGGACATAGCAACGGATGTCTTGGTTCTTGATGGCATGGTTGCCGATTCGCTTGAGGCTGCTAGTCCATACGAAAATGTCCACAGTAAACTCCTCATTGATGCGACGACACTCGCAGAACGCGACCCTCGTTCCGATGCTGGTCCACTCGAAGGTTCCTACGCACAACCCGTACCCGAATGGAGACAAGGAAAAGGAAAAGCCCCAGGATTCTCTGGCCTCGATAAAGTGTTGGAACTGGATGAGGTGGCTGATGCCCGTATGCTACGAGACAGCATTATGGTCGTTACAACTCATATTGAGCAATCTCCAACTCCAAAGGATGGACAATCCGAATCGAATGATGACGGGGAAGCAATGAGGAGAGCGAGTATTTCTCAATTGCGTAAATCAATTTGGCAATTGGATAATTCTTCTTCACTTCGATGGTTGTTTATCACCAATGACGACTTGGATTTGCATTGTCCAAAGGCTCGTCGCCGCCTATTATGGCAACTGACTTCTCGCTTTGATGTTGGACGTGGCCTCACCTTTGACGAAAAGCGAGTACGACTTTGCTGGGATGCGACCACGCCAATTCCTTCCGTCGAACACGGTGTTCGAAGATGGCCTGCAATTACGCTTCATTCGCCAGAGACCTTGGAGAAAGTTTCACAGCATCCAGAATTGAAAGGATACAAATGGCCTCAGCATCTCTCGTTTGGAGGGAAGAAATGATGGATGTCAAGCAAATACTCTCATTTATTAAAATCGAACATACTCTTTTCTCATTGCCGTTTGTTTTCATCGGCGCACTCATGGCACAAGAACAGGGATTCAATGTTACTGCCATCGACCTTGTTTGGATCCTTATCGCTGCGATTGGAGCACGTGGATTGGCGATGGGACTCAATCGAATCATCGACCGAAACATCGATGCTGAAAATCCTCGAACTGCAGGCCGGCATCTTGCAGCAGGAACAATGTCGTTGAATACAGCATATCTTTTGTGTGCCGTCTTTCTCGCTATGCTTTTACTCGGTGCATGGCAACTCAACACAGTTGCTCTCATGATGGCTTGGCTGCCCGTTTTGGCGTTTGTCATTTACCCCTACATGAAGCGGTTTACTTGGGGTTGTCATTTTTGGCTCGGGCTTTGCCTCGCTCTTGCTCCAGCTGGGGCATGGGTGGGGATTACTGGCTCGGAACTTGGATGGGGTGCGATAACTGAAGTTTCTTGGTGGTATCCAGAACTGTTGTTGGTCAGTGCCGGCGTGATGCTCTGGATTGCCTCGTTTGACCTTGGATATGCTTTGATGGATATGAAAAGTGACCAAGAAAACGGAATTCACTCATTTCCAGCTACTTTTGGCGAAAAGCGAACCATGCAAACAATGACTCTACTAACGCCAATTTGGGGCGGGCTGTTCTTTTCACTCGGCTTGGCTTCAATATTGGTCGTAGCAATGGTTCTGGGAACAATTTTCTTAGCGAGCCGTGCCCATGAATCGTTTCAATCATGGTGGTTTCGATGCCATGTTGCCACCGGTTGGATTCTTCTTCTTGGAATGCAACTTTCATGAGCCGTGGCCGCTCACCTTGTGCCATGAACCCAATCGTAACCTCTCTGCTTGAATTCAATGAAGCCTTCGAAATTCCCAAACTCGATTCTCCTGGTCTTGGTCCTGATGAGATGATTGAACTACGAATTAAGTTACTTCGTGAAGAAGTTGAGGAATACGCAGAAGCTGCACGTGCTGGTGATATGGTCGAAATTCTCGATGCACTTGCGGATATTGGATACATCCTTGGTGGAACCATCATCAACCATGGAATGCAAGACATCTACGACCATGCATTCAATGAAGTTCATCGCTCAAACATGGCGAAACTCGTCGATGGAAAGGTCATCCGACGTGAAGATGGAAAAGTGCTCAAGCCTGAAGGTTGGCAACCACCTCAGTTAGCTCAATTCCTAGAATGAGCCCTAAGCGTGACTAGCCGGGTAAAGGAACCATAGAAAGCCAATTTATTCACCAATTCTGAATCAATGAATATTATACACCAATCCTTTGCATATGTATAAAAAATTGAATAAAGGCTAATTCCTTTGATTTGATTGGTTCATTATTCAGGAATACCAATTTTGTAATCATCCCACCATACCTCAAGTTTTTGGTCAAGATCATTCAATCCACACATTACCGCACCACTTGTGTATAATTTCATTGTATTGATTGTACTAAACCCGTCAGGGCTTGGGTCTGAAGGCGCATGTGTCCAATCTGTGATATTTGCAACCTCATATTCAACACCATCAATAGTAGCATGAACTATTGCCCTTCCATTCTGCTGATCGCCTTCGATAATTGTCACATCCAGTGTGAACCATGAACCAATGGGAACTGCGACATTGGATACGATTTCTTCGGGCCAAGCCGAATTCCAATCACTGTCTCCATCATCTTGTTTGTCTGCCTTCATTCCAAAATAAAATGGCGTCCCACTCGCATTATCTGGTTTGACCAAATTTAGCGTGACCCGGAATGAATGCTCTTCACTGGGTTGGTTATTCCAGAATTCCCCAATCGTCATCCAGTTGAAATCGTATTCTGAATCGACGAGCGTTTGGAAACTGTCTCCCAGGCGCATTTTCACTTGATATTGTAATGAATAAAGTTCAGAATTATCCTTCAACACATGCTGTATTCTTGCTTTTCGTGACCCTTCTCCCTCGCCATTGCAAGCAATATCATCAGAATCCGAAATATTTTCCGCAGGTTCAACAATCCACATGTGCATGGCTTGATTATTTGAATCATCAGGATCTTGGACGATGTCAATGCCTCTTTGACTTCGATCCCCTCCTCCAAAGCAATATAGCCCTTCACCAAAAGGCGAGTTTTCCAAATCTTGTTCCCAATCGCCATTCTTACTAACAGAATTATCGATTCCGATCATATCATCTGTACAGGGTGCACTTGTATTTTCAGCAAATACATGAATGGAATCATTCTCAAATCCTGAATTGAAGATGATATTGAAACTATCTCCTTCGCTAACATCATCTGGTTTAGTGCTGCCAAAGCACCCATAACTCATCATCAACAGCGAAAGAATAGTCGAAAAGAGGGCACGTTTATTCATGATTGAAGCTAATATGTCTCGCTTATTAAATTGATGCCGATGCAATGGGAGGCCCTATGCTTCATTTTGAACACGTGGGTATGCTCTATTGGGGCAACACCCCAAAGGGAATGGGCAACAATAATCGTCAGAGAGAGTTACTCGCAATCACGCTTTCCAAGGATGAATACTGCACCAAGTAGTGCGGTAATTGTCATCAGACTGGTAAAGCCGGGCAGGGCACCACCTTCGCCTTCAATATCTCCTCCTAGTCCTTCTCCAGAATCAAGAATGATAATGAAATCTCCACTACCGTTCCATTCTTCGGAAGTCCAAGAATATGGAACAACAATGTTCTCAGAAAGACCAGGAGGTACTATGAACATAACCCAGCCATTGACCTCTCCCTCGCCATCATAAGTGCTGGATAGGTTAAGATCTGGTGCTTCCCAAGTAACTTGTATTGAATCCATCTCTGCATCCGTACACCAAACTGATATCATGTAAGATCCAGCACCAAGCTCAATCTCAACATCGCCATCAGGGCCTTCGGTTACAAGGCTACCATTTTCGAATGTGGTATCGGTATCCATGAACCACATGAATTCACAAACTGGTGGTAGATTCTCTACACCGTTAGGGTGTCCCTCGCCAGTGTATTCGAATACAGCAGTAAATGTATCTGGAGTTGAGCATCCATAGAAATCATATCCTGCGAATACCTCTTCTTCCTCGCCATCCATTAGTAGAACATTCCAATCCTCAGCAGGTTCGACTAAAACTGATGTTGGAGACCAATCTCCAGAAGGAAGTACTTGAACTGTGAAACATTCATCATCATCGTTATCATCGTCATCGTCATTATCATTGTTCACAAATGTTACAGTAACTTCTTCTTGTCCATCAATAAGGTCAACATGTTGGCTATTCATTGCATTTACTGTAACAATTCTACCATCGCCTAAGATACTCTCTTGGTCAAATCCCGCTCCAGTATCGTACATTTCCATGACAACACCATTGATAGACCATTCTTCATCATCAGTATTCTCATCACAAGCAATTACAGTACCATTTTCCCCGTAACATGATTCATCACAAACAATTACAGTACCATCTTCATCGTAACAATTATTCATCATTTCCATGAATGCCGCTACTTCGGTAGCATTGACTTCTCCATCGCTATTTCCAACAGATGTATCGATAAACTCACGATATTCATTCGATTGCTCCACAGAAAATTCACATACCATGTCAAAGACAAAATTAACTCCGCCTAATGCAGAAGTTACAAGGTGAAATTCGATATACGTTTTATCACAATCCATCTCGCCGCCTCCATCACTGTGCATCTCATCATCGCCTTCAGGACAATCGTCTGTTCCATCGTTTACTTGATGGATCCAAACGTCAGTACCACCAGAACAATCGAACCAATTAATTTCAGTTCCATTCACGTCATACTGTTGTTCATCAGCACCATCTTCACAATCCTGAATTTCGTTATTGACCTTTCCGAATGCAATTTGAGTACCATTGCCGCAGACAAATGTAAGTCCGCCTCCGCCCATGCCTTCACCGTGCTCAATTAGCATGAAACTAACATCGCCAATATCTGAATCATTGGAAAGATTTACCCAATCGGGGCTCTCATGACTATCTCCGAATTGACCCCCTGCTGAACGCCATACGCCAGCATCATCTGTGCAGGTTAGTCCTGCTGTAATGACCCATGTTCCCGCTGGTGCATCACCAGTTGCATACGAACCTGCTCCGGTTAGATTTATTCCCCACGAAGTATAGTTATGTGGATCTTCTTCGCCAGAAGATACAAAATCATCCCAGTCACTTGGTGTTACACCTGCTAGTCCGCCCGAACAGGTCCAAGTAGCGTTCCATGCATCATCTTGCCAAGAAAGGATACCGCTCATATGCGCGGGACCGGATGGAACTGATTCATGTCCATATTCAGTAACGATGTTATCGTTCAATTCTTCTACATTCATTATGCTAGGAGCGAGTGCCATGATTATCATAAGCAGTGCGACGAGCCCCGTGGAAATTGTCTTAGTATTCACTGTATCACCAATCATTGCACATTGGTATCAGGCTAAAAAGGTTACACTTGCGAAAAATACCTCAAAAAGGCAGAGGGACAACGATGTCAGACTAAGACTCAGGAGGGTTTGGACCGATATGCAAACTGAACGCACCCTCCAGAACGAAGTTTTGTGAACATCATCAAAAGTCGAGATGAATCAATCGGACTTTGTTGGAAGCATCAACGAACCAACTCGGATAAGTTGCAAGGAGTTATCCGAAATCCCTCCGTATTTTTCTTAGTGATACAATGGGTGTTCAGTAGGTCTGTACAGTCACGACCCATCCAAACATCGTTTAAGGGCACCCGTTCGAAACTCCTCTGCATTACATCTGTGGGTGAGAATAGTTCATAAGATAAACATTCTTAGTAGAATTATGAAGAATCAAATATACGCATTTCTATTCTCAATAATGTTCGTATTATCTGGTTGTTATGGCAATGGAGGCGGTGCAGGCGATGATTCTGACAGTGGGGGTGAGGTTGTCGAAGTTTTTGGGTGTATGGATGAAAATGCCACCAATTTTAATCCCGAAGCAAATACTGATGACTCTTCCTGCGTATATATCATCACCACTCCTGCAGATCTAAATGCAACGATTCATTTCGGTGAAGAGTACGGTCGGATTGCACCAATTCATGGTGTCAATAATGGTCCGCTGGTTCGAAAAGCCTGGGCAATAGAGGATTGCCAATCTGTTTGGTATGGTTCTAATCATACCGATGAGTACAGCGAAATGCAAATTCCATCTTCTCGTAATCATGGTGAAGGCACTGGCGACATGAACCAAATATGGATCCACGCTGCCGAAAACGGTACACCGATTTATGAGGGCTATGACCCCCTTAATCTTTCAAATTATAACTTCACTATAACTGACCAGAGAGTACAAGCGGCCATGGCAACGACTCATACAAGCACCTATTGGCGACTGGGCTATCCAAAAGCATTCCCTGCTTATCCAGATTGTCCTGATTGGCGTAGTCCACCAGATAATTTCACAGTCTTTGCACAAGCGGCAGTCCAAGTATTGAAGCACTATCGAGAGGGGTGGAATGATGGCTTCTATTTTGATAGTTTTGATGTGGTTGAAGTTTGGAATGAACCGTATTTGAACGATTGGTGGACCGGTTCTGCAGAGGAATATTATGAACTCTTTCATGCGGTAAACTCAGCGGTTATCGCGGAATTCGGTGATGAGATTGATGTTGTTGCTGCCATTACATTAGGAAAAAATTCAATCGAATTTTCTGAAACGTTCATGGAACTGGCTCAAGAAAACAATGAACCAATAAATTCTGTCTATGTCCACTTGTACAGGATAAACCCCTCTCAAACAACATTAATCTTCGCTCACGAAACAGATTCTATTGGAGTGTTTTTGGCTAAATACGGCTATTCTGAAAACACTCCCGTTTACGTTACCGAATGGAACAGGAATATCCCCGTTTATGCACACAGTTATTCTAGCCAAGCCTATTTGACCAGCGTTTTAACAATCTATAACGATCTATGGGAGGGAAATGCCGGAAATTCAAGCTATGAGGTTAATACCCTCAGAATGGCACATTTCTTCGCAGCGAGAAGTTTCTTTTGGGAGGACAATGGGCGAATAAAACCACCTGGAATCACCTGGACTGTGTACGGTGAAATGATTGCCAATACCCCGATTCGATTACTAAATGAAGGAGGTTTCCCTTCACAGACTCTTGATTCAAACGAGTTTAATATTCT
>Ga0308019_10000112_pt1 | contig 47641 bp, 46 predicted proteins | sample Neamet284_FD_203135 | JGI IMG/M metagenome (GOLD analysis project Ga0308019, IMG submission 203135) | Marine microbial communities from water near the shore, Antarctic Ocean - #284 | ecosystem: Environmental > Aquatic > Marine > Unclassified | place: Southern Ocean | collected 2014-10-01
GCCATTATAAATAAGGCTTTGTGAGTAAAAACTATTCTTGGTGATATTTTTTAACATAAGTGTTTTAAATAATAACAGTCAAATTAGAACTCAGCCATTGATAATGCATATAAAAATCACTCTATTTTGCTGTAATTACAATAAATTCACCCTATAATTGATTAAAATATGAAATTAGGAATAATTCATGAAACTCGTAACAGCAATAATAAAACCTTTTCGTCTAGATGATGTCAGAAATGGATTAAGCGACATTGGAATCAATGGAATGACTGTTACTGAAGTTAAAGGATTTGGTCGTCAAAGAGGGCATACAGAACTATATAGGGGTGCTGAATACGTCGTAGATTTCCTACCAAAAGCAAAAGTTGAGATTGCAATCAGTGATGAACGGCTCGATGCAACGATAGAAAGTATTATAAATAGCGCTAAAACAGGTAAAGTTGGAGATGGAAAAATTTTTGTGACTGAGCTCGAACAAGCCATTCGTATTCGAACCGGTGAAACTGATGACAACGCTTTATAAAAAATAAAATTTTATAATAATTTAGGTAAAAAAATGATCTCAAGATTAATAATTACGCTAGCAATATTCACGTTTTTTTCATCGTCATACTCGATGGCAGCCAGTAGTCAAGAAAAACGTGTTTTAGATGCTACAGATGTAATTGACCAAATACTTCGCATACCCGAGCAATCAATTCCTCCCGCCTTATTATCAAGAGCTTATGCAATCGCGGTTTTTCCAAATGTACTTAAAGTAGGTGCTTTATTGGGAATTAGAAGAGGAAAAGGTATTATTGTTATTCGCAATGAAGATAATTCGTGGAGCAACCCCTCATTCATAACTCTGACGGGAGGTAGCTTAGGCCTTCAAGTGGGCGCTCAATCAACAGACAGCATTCTAGTGTTTAAGACTCGCAAAGGTGTAGATGGTATCAGTAACGGAAAATTAACCCTCGGAGCAGACGCTTCTGTTGCAGCTGGTCCAATCGGCAGACATACTGCTGCCGCAACAGATTTGAGATTTAATGCAGAGATTTATTCTTATTCAAGGAGTAGAGGACTATTTGTTGGTGTATCCTTGGAAGGAGCAGCCTTGACTATGGATCGCCGAAGTAATGCTAATTTTTATAGCTCATCAAGTATAACGCCCGATCAGATATTTAAAGCAACGGGCAATGCGGCCCCTATGTCAGCAAATACATTTATACAAAAATTAACCGCGCAAACTCATCAACTCCCCATCCAGCCAGGTATGAGCAATAATGCTAACTCAAATGATTCTAGCGATACCCAAACTTATAGACTAAGTGATGTATTTGCTCCTCAATATAAAAAAAATGAACTTATTTTAGAATATAATTAATATCTATCTAACCATATTAATTGATATTCGTCATTTATGAGTAAATTCAATCAATTTACATTGTTAAGGCAAAAAAGATTTGCTCCTTTCTTTGCGACTCAATTTTTAGGTGCATTTAATGATAATATTTTTCGTAATGGTCTAATTATTCTTTTTACCTTTAAAGGGGTAGAGATATTTGGACTCAATGCCAGCCAACTAGCTAATCTTGCTGGCGCTTTATTTATACTCCCTTATTTTTTATTTTCTGCAATTGCGGGTCAGCTTGCAGATAAACTAGAGAAATCAGCCTTAATCCGCTCAATAAAGCTTCTTGAGATAGGACTGATGTTATTAGCCGCAATTTCAATAATCACAACAAATTATTCATCACTACTTTTAATCTTATTCCTGATGGGCTTTCAATCCTCATTATTTGGGCCAGTAAAATATGCTTATATACCCCAAAAACTCAAAACGAATGAACTTATTGGTGGTAATGCCCTCGTCGAATCTGGGACATATATTGCAATTATTCTAGGTTTAGTAATTGGCGGACTAGCTGTCTCCTCAAGTCAGTATAATGATTATCCTCTGGCAATATGGCTGGTCTCTATTTCAATAATAGGCTATTTTTCAAGTAGGAAAATCCCCCTAACAGAAGCTACTGACCCATCTTTAAAAATTAACTGGAATATTTTTTCAGAAATGTCTCGCATTATAAAATACAGCAGGGAAGACAAAAAAATATTTCTTTGTATTATTGGCATATCCTGGTTTTGGTTTTATGCGTCAGCAATAACACTTCAGATTCCTGCATTTACGTTAAATATAATCAATGGAAATGAAGCAATAACAACATTACTACTCGCAACTTTTGCTATTGGTATTGGTATGGGCTCACTTGCCTGCGAAAAACTGTCTAAAAATCGTGTTGAAATTGGTATTGTTCCAATTGGTTCAATCGGGTTAAGCATTTTTGTTTTCGATTTGTATTTATCTTCTTCGGTAAATAACACCAATCAAATAAGCACTGTAATGGAATTTATTAGTCAACCTCAGAACTGGCGTATAATCTTCGATCTAATCATGATTGGTGCATGCGGCGGAATCTTTAGCGTACCTTTTTATGCGAAAATTCAAAAAGACGCAAATCCTCAATATTTATCCAGAATTATTGCTGCCAATAATATTTTTAATGCTATTTTTATGGTATCGGCCTCACTAATTGCAATTATAACTTTAAGTTCAGGGCTAAATATCTTGGAATTTTTTGCTCTCTTATCTGCCTTAAATATCCTCTTAATGATTTATATGCATTCACAATCAAAAGAATTTATACAAAGATTTCTTAAGCTGATAAAAAATAAATCCTAACACTCTTTGATTCGCAATTAACATCTAAGCTATAATCTCCACATTTGTGATTCTAGAGAGATGATATGGATTTTTGTCACCAGCACAATGTTCACGCCAAGATCAAAAATAATAAAAAACATCATGGTATTAAAGTAACCTTACCTACTGGTGATACTTTAGGAAATCTCTTAGGAGAAAATTGGTCTAAGCAACATTGGTATGATAACGAACATGAAAGAAATTTAGCTTATGATAAAATGAAGATACGTCATGGGTACTATAGAAAGTCTGATAACCCTACACAAATTATTGAAAAAATCTCACGCCAATAAATCAAAGAATTAGCTAAGTGCTCCAGTATCACAATAAATTCAACCACAAGTATCACAACGAGCAGACTCATTATGACTGTATCTAAAATTATATACACAAAAACAGATGAAGCCCCATTATTGGCAACGTATTCACTGCTCCCAATAATCAAAGCATTTACTAAAACTGCCAATATTAAAGTAGAGACTCGCGATATCTCTCTAGGTGCACGAATAATCTGCACTTTCCCAGAAAATCTAACTAGGGAGCAAAAAATAACAGATGACCTGAGCGAGCTTGGTGATTTGGTAAAAAATCCAATCGCAAATATAATTAAACTACCAAATATTAGTGCATCCATCCCTCAACTAAAAGCTGCAATATCTGAATTACAAAAACAAAATTATTTAATCCCAAATTTTCCAGATAACCCTAAAAATGATGATGAAAAAAATATTAAAAATAAATATTCAAAAATTCTAGGTAGTGCAGTTAATCCAGTTTTAAGAGAAGGTAATTCCGACAGAAGAGTGGCTGAAGCAGTAAAGCAATTTGCTAAAAATAATCCCCATAAAATGGGTGCATGGAAGAGCAATTCGAAAACAAACGTAGCACATATGCGTGATGGTGATTTCTACTCTTCAGAAAAATCTCTCATCTCTAATGATTCAGTTACGTTAAAAATAGAACTAATAAATAATGATGGTGAATCTCTATTTCTATTAAAAGATAAGATTAAAATTCAAGCAAATGAAATCATTGATATGGCCTCAATGAATGTAAGTAAACTCAAAGCTTTTTTTGTAGAAGAATTTAAAGCCAGTAAGAAGAAAAATATATTATTATCCCTACATCTCAAAGCCACTATGATGAAAGTTTCAGATCCCATCATCTTCGGTCATGCGGTAACTACTTTCTATGCAAAATGTTTTAAAAAATACGCACAGCTTTTTAAAGATATTGGTGTTGATGCAAAAAATGGTATTGGGGATGTTTATTCAAAAATTCAACAATTGCCTGACGGTCAACGCATTGAAATAGAGAAAGAATTATCTGATGCTTATGATAATCAACCATTATTGGCTATGGTTGATTCAGATAAAGGTATTACCAATTTACATGTGCCTAGTAACGTAATCATCGATGCATCTATGCCTGCAGCCATTAGGTCGTCTGGTAAAATGTGGGGCCCTGACGGAAGGTTACACGATACTAACGCCCTCATACCTGACCGATGTTACGCTACTATTTATCAAGAAGTGATTGATTTTTGCAAAGAACATGGTGCTTTTGATGTAACTACCATGGGGAATGTTTCAAATATCGGATTAATGGCTCAAAAAGCTGAAGAATATGGTTCTCATGATAAGACTTTCGAAATTCCCAAATCTGGATTGGTTAGAGTCAGTAATGAAAAGGGATTAACCTTGAGTGAACATATTGTCAATAAAGGGGATATATGGCGAATGTGCCAAACAAAAGATGCTCCGATTAAAAATTGGGTCAAACTGGCTATTGAAAGAGCCAGAATAACGGAATCGCCGACAATATTTTGGCTAGATAAAGATAGAGCTCACGACAATCTATTAATTAAAAAAGTTACTGAATATTTAGCTAATGAGGATACCAATGGATTGGATATTTCCATCCTCTCACCACAGGAAGCTATGAAAAAGACCTTGAATATGATTCATTCTGGAGAGAATGTAATTTCAGTGACGGGAAACGTTTTAAGAGATTATTTAACCGACTTATTCCCAATCCTAGAGCTTGGTACAAGCGCTAAAATGTTATCAATTGTGCCGCTTCTTTCTGGAGGTGGACTTTATGAAACAGGCGCAGGTGGATCAGCCCCCAAACATGTTGCCCAATTTATTCAAGAGGGACATCTAAGATGGGATTCATTAGGTGAATTCCTGGCTATAATGGTATCCATAGAAGAGCTCGCAAGAAAAACACAAAATAAAAAAGGTATGATCCTTGCCAAGGCCTTGGAAAAAGCGAATTCAATGTTTCTAGAAAACAATAAATCGCCATCGAGAAAAGTAGGTGAAACTGATAATCGTCATAGCCATTTCTATTTGGCCATCTATTGGTCAAAAGCACTCGCAGAACAGTCTGAGGATAAAGGTTTACAAAAAATATTTAAAAAACTTTATGCAACCTTACTTTCCAATGAAGAAATCATTAAAGAAGAACTAAATGAAACTCAGGGGAAAAGCATAGAACTAGGCGGTTACTATCATCCAGATGAACAATTATTGATTAAAGCAATGCGTCCAAGCCGCTTATTTAATGAATCAATCGACTCATTAAAAGGATAATGCACCTTCTTAACTAAGGTCTGATTTGACCATTTCCGTGAACAATATACTTATAGCTGGTTAACTGCATCGCCCCCACTGGTCCTCTAGCATGTATTCGCCCGGTAGCTATTCCAATTTCTGCGCCCATTCCAAATTCACCTCCATCTGCAAATTGAGTTGAAGTATTGTGCATTACAATAGCGCTATCCACATTCTTGATAAATGTTTTCACAACATCAGAATCTTCAGCAATTATGCAGTCAGTATGACTCGACCCAAATTCCTCAATATGTTTAATTGCCTCATCAACATCTTCCACAATTTTGCAGGAAATAATGGCATCAAGATATTCCGTTGACCAATCATCATTGTTACTTGGTACAACAGTTTTAGAGTATCCTCTTACTTCATCACCACCTCTGACCTCACAACCCACATTATTTAGGTCATTAATGAGATCTTTCAAAATAATCGGCGCAATATTCCGATCAATCAAAATTGTTTCAGCAGCGCCACAAATACCAGTGCGACGCATTTTTGCATTTAAAATCACCTCTTTTGACACTTGAATTTTTGCGGACTCGTGTACATAAACATGACAAATTCCTTCAAGATGACCTATCACTGGAACACGAGCTTCATCCTGAACTCTTCTAACAAGACTCTTTCCTCCTCTAGGAATAATTACGTCAAGATATTGATGCATAGAAGAGAGCATATAACCGACTGCTTGTCTGTCTTTTGTTGGGACAAATTGAATGATATTTGGATCAAGATTGGCATCTATAAGAGCTTGAGACAAACAAGCATGTATGATTTTATTAGATTCAAAGCTATCAGAACCGCCCCTTAGAATAACTGCATTTCCAGACTTAATACACAGCGCAGCTGCATCTGAAGTTACATTTGGACGGCTTTCATAAATAATACCAATAACACCCAAAGGAACAGATACTCTCTGAATCCTTAATCCGTTCGGGCGTTCCCAATCATCTATTATCTGATTGATAGGATCTTTTATTTTTATAATTTCTTGCAAACTTTTGGCCATTGCAAGAATTCGTTCATTATTCAGTAATAATCTATCGATCATAGACTTAGCTGTATTACGATTTATTGCAGCATTAACATCTTTATTGTTTGCATCTATAATTTTTTTAGTATTTTTAAGTAAAGATTCAGATACTAACTGTATGGCTAAATTTTTTTGTTGATCGGAAGCTTGGGCAAATCTTTTTGCTGCATTTTTAGCCAAAACACCCATTTCATTCATTACATCTTTTATATTTTCAGTTTCCATAGCTGCTCCCTCTTAAATCAATATAGATTTAGCTTCGATATCAAAAAAGCACCATTTCATCTCTATGAATAATTTCCGCTTTACCCTGATAACCTAATTTCTTCATTATTACCTCAGAACGACAACCCTTTATTAAGTTTGCCTCTATAGATGAATATGTTGTCACTCCTTTTCCAATTTCTGTTCCTTTTTTATCTTTTATAACAACTACATCACCACGCTCAAAATCACCCAAAACTTCAATCAAACCTACCGGCAATAAACTTCCACCTTGATTTAAAGCTTCTTTTGCACCTGCATCCAAAATAAGCGTGCCACAAGTATCCAGAAACCCTAATAACCATTGTTTTCTTATCATACTAGGACTTTCTTTGGCTTTAAAGACGGAGCATTTTCCTCCAGCTATAAGATGTGAAATTGGCTTATCTTGAGCTCCATTCGATATAATAGTCGTACATCCCGCGTGCATGGCAATCTTAGCGGCATGTAATTTCGTCAGCATCCCGCCACTACCGAAATTTGATTCCTTAGACCCAGCCATCATCAAGATTTCATCTGTCACTGCATTAATATTAGCTATATGTTTCACCCTATTGTTCAAAACTGGGTCACTTTCATATAATCCATCTACATCTGACAAAAGAATCAAGCCATCCGCCATCACCATTTGAGCCACACGGGCAGCTAGGCGATCATTATCGCCATAACGCAATTCATCTGTCGCAACAGTATCATTCTCATTGATGATAGGAACAACATTCAATTTCAATAATGCTTGTAATGTATTTTTTGAATTTAAGAACCGTTTACGATTTTCCGTATCATCAGGAGTCAATAATATTTGTGCTGTCTTAACGTTGATTCCTTTTAAGGCATCCTGCCATTCCATAACTAATTGCGCCTGTCCCATTGCCGCCGCTGCTTGCAATTCATTGAGATTCATTTTTGCTCTTTTTTTAGCAATAATGCCACAGCCAATTGCCACTGCACCTGATGAAACTATTAATATTTCGACCTTACTTAACAGTAAGATATTAATTTCATTAGCAATACTTTTAAGCCAAGTCTTATTAATAGTGCCGTCATTATTAATTAATAATGCTGATCCTATTTTAATTACTAGACGTTTAAATCCAAGAAAATTATTTTTCTCCATTGGCCGCTCAACTTGATAAATTCTGGTTTGCATAGGAGGATAAGATTATCTCGCCTTTTGTAACCGAAACACTGCCACTTCTGGCAAGCGCCTGAACGTGTCCTAATATTGTCATCTTATTTATAAAGTTATCAATTACTTCTCTCGCACCAGTTAATTGAACAGTAAAGCTATCTAGGGAATCATCTAATATCTCAGCGTTACAATCTTTAATCGTTGCAAAAACCTCTTCTTCAGTCTTCTGAGTAAGTTTAATTTTAATAATTAATAATTCTCGCTCAAAATGCTCACCTAGCGTCATATCATTTATACCAACTACATCAACCAATTTTGATAGTTGGGAATTAAGTTGCGCAATAGCTTCATCCGACCCCGTAATCACCAAGGTAACTCGAGATAAATTTACATCATCCGTGGGTGCAACATTAAGTGATTCAATATTATAACCACGTGTTGAAAATAGACCCGTCATACGTGTCAGGGCACCAACTTCGTTCTGAAGGATCACTGAAATAACATGCCGCATAACCGTTCCTTTTGATTCAAAAAATTACATTTATGTAATAAATTATTCTTATAATAAATATACTCCATAAATATCGATGTTGGCTTAGTTTTAATAGTATTGCAATGTAATAAAATATAGTAAACACTCAATAAAAAAAGACAGTGAAGCCATTAAAATAATACATATATAATGAATACTACTAAAAACTCTAAAACTCACCCACTCGCTGGAAAAAAGATGATGGGTGCAGATATGATTGTACAAGTCTTAGCTGATGAGAATGTCGATACTATCTTTGGCTATAGTGGAGGAGCGATCCTACCAACTTATGATGCGGTGTTTAGATTCAATGATGCTCATAAAAAAGATGATGGTACTCAACCAATGCCTTTAATTGTGCCTGCGAATGAACAAGGAGCGGGATTTATGGCCTCTGGATATGCTAGGGCAAGTGGTAATGTTGGAGTTGTGATGGTTACTTCAGGGCCGGGCGCAACAAATACCGTAACTCCTATCCGTGATTCCATGGCTGACTCAATCCCAATTGTAGTAATTTGTGGTCAAGTGCCAACTACAGCGATTGGAACGGATGCTTTTCAAGAAGCACCTGTATCAGCAATTATGGGGGCTGTTTCAAAGCATATTTTTTTAGTAACTGATGCAACGCTTCTTGAATCGACCATACGATCTGCTTTTGAATTAGCTCGAACAGGAAGACCTGGCCCAGTAGTAGTAGATGTCCCAAAAGATATTCAGAATTGGGAGGGTCGATTTAAAGGTTCGGGCCAACTTCCATTGACGGGATATCGAAACCGATTAAATGCTGTCATGAATAATAATCTCGAAGAAAAAGCATGTGAAAAGTTCTTTACACTACTTAGAGATTCAAAAAAACCTCTTATTTATGCTGGTGGTGGTGTAATCAACGCCAATGCTAGTGATCAAATGAAAGCATTCGCTTCGGCTTATGGCATCCCAATTGTAACGACACTAATGGCACTAGGCGCCAGCGATACCACAAAACCATTATCTCTTCATATGCTAGGAATGCATGGTACCGCTTCTGCAAATTATGCAGTGGATGATTGTGATTTTTTAATTAATATTGGTGCTAGATTCGATGATAGGGTTGCAGGCGATCCAAAGGGATTCGCTCCAAATGCAAAGAAAATTGCTCATTTCGATGTGGATATTTCAGAAATTGGTAAAGTCAAACAAGTGGATTGGCATCATGTTGGTCAGCTAAAGAATGATCTAATCAATCTTCTCGCTTATGGTAAAAAAGTCTCTCATAAGCAATCATTGGACCAATGGCATGCACATATCGCTGAGCTTAAAGAAGTGTATAAATTAAATTATGATCGAAAAAGTAAACTAATACAGCCATATGCCGTAATAGAAGAAATCAATTCTTTAACCGGTGGCAAAGCAATTATTACTACTGGTGTAGGGCAGCATCAAATGTGGGCTGCTCAATACTTTGATTACAAAGAGCCAAGATTATGGTTAACTTCTGGCTCTATGGGTACTATGGGTTTTGGTTTGCCTGCTGCCATTGGAGCTCAATTTGCAAAACCCAATAGAATGGTAATCGATATTGATGGAGATTCTAGTATCCGTATGAATATTGGTGAACTGGAGACCGCTACGACCTATAAATTACCAGTCAAAGTCCTTGTTCTTAATAACTTTGGTGATGGGATGGTGCGACAATGGCAAAAACTTTATTACAAAGGCAGGATGTCAGCTAGTGATAAATCATTACATAGAAAGGATTTCACTAAAACTGCTGAAGCGGACGGTTTTGAATTTAGCAAAAGATTAGATAAGAAAGTAAATCTTAAGAAAATGATCAAAGAATTTATTGATTTTAATGGGCCGGCATTCCTAGAGGTAATTATCGATCCTGACGCAGGTGTTTATCCAATGGTGGGACCTGGACAAACTTACGATAAAATGATTACCGGGGAATGGATAGCAAACAGGCATGATATAGAAGATAAAGAGCTGGATAAAAGTGGGATGTTCTAACGCTCAATTAAAAAGTAAATATTAACTAATGCTTTGTATCTTATCAAATAGTTCTCTATCAACATTGCCACCACTTAAAACCAGTGCAGTAACTTTATCTTTAAGTTTAATTTTTTTGCTCAATACAGAAGCCAAGGCGACAGCACCACCTGGCTCAACCACCATTTTTAAATGTAAAAAAGCGAAACGCATCGCCTCTTCTACTTCATCATCAGAAACTACCAGTATATCTGATGTCAATTCTTGATTAATTGAAAAAGTTATTTCACCTGGCGTTTCAGCAAGTAAAGCGTCACAAATTGATGTGTTATGACTTTTATTTTTAATCCTTTTCTTTGCATAAAACGACTCCTGAGTATCGTTAAAATGCTCTGGTTCTACGAGATAAATATCTGTTTTTTCTGATAACCCTTTGATTGCTATGGAAGATCCTGCGCCCAATCCGCCGCCGCCACAACAAATTAGTACCTGATCTAAGATCACATTCATCTCATTACATTGCTTTATAATTTCTAACCCCATAGTACCTTGACCGATTATTATGTCCTTATGATCATAGGAAGGCACTAGTGTTGAATTTGAATTTAGAGCAATTTTTTTAGCTATTTCTTCTCGGTCTTCCTTGTAACGATCATATAAAACAACATTACCGCCTAACTTTTTGGTATTTTCAATCTTTGCAGCAGGTGCATCTTCAGGAATCACAATAGTAGTTTTTATATTCAATAATTTTCCAGCTAAGGCAACTCCTTGAGCATGATTTCCCGATGAAAATGCTACCACTCCTCTGGAAGCTTCCTCATCATTTAACTGGCACATTAAGTTATATGCGCCCCTAATCTTGAATGATCCAGTTCTTTGAAGGCACTCAGGTTTAATTAGGATTTTTCCTCCTACCCGCTCATTTAGCGCTGCAGATTCAAATAATGGAGTATCTTGAATAACTCCCTTCAATCTTTCTGCGGCTAGAAGTATTTCATTATAATCGTACATAGGCGCTCCCTTCATCTATTAAAAGGTCAATTTTTGAAGCGCAAATGAAATCATTTTCTGTTAATGCATTAATGGCATTAGTTGTAAAAGTAATATCGCAATAGCCATAACCTATTTGCATTACTGGGTGATGGCCCTCCTTAACCGCTATCCACGCTACAGCGTTAACAAAGGCGATAGTGCCACTGTAAATAGGAAAAGAAAAATGCCTACTAATGGTTTTACTGGTTTTATCAAAAATCCATTGCTCATTAATTTGTTTTAAATATTTAATAATATCTTCATGAATTAATGGAACAGCATCTTTTTCACAATTGTTACATTTTTTTTCAAATAATTTGCTCAATCTACTAGCCTCTGTATTTAGCAACGTAATATAATGGCGATTAATAAAATATAATCATAATTATAATTAAACAAAAAATTAGGTCAAAATACTCATAAAGATAATTGATCTTTTTGATTATGGAGTCAGTTTTTTATGAACTTTATTTTATTTACATAGTCTTAATAATGATTGTCCTAACATATAACAAGGCAGGAGAGAATAAAATGAAAATTATCTATTTCACGGTAGCATTGATATTGTCCAGTTTAACTAATATCTCGTTCGCGCAAGACTGTACGCAAGTCATTGAATCTAACGATGCGATGCAATTCAATATGAAAGAGATGCGAGTCAGTGGTGACTGCAAAAATCTTACTATTACATTGAAACATGTTGGAAATCTTCCTCAGCAATTTATGGGTCATAACTGGGTATTAAGTACTACTGAGAATATGATGCCATTAACTGGTGTTGCCATGCAGGCTGGTGCTCCGAACTATCTACCTGAGAGTGATGAAAGAATAATAGCTGCTACTGATATGATTGGCGGCGGACAAGAATCTTCTGTTACATTTGACCTTAGCTCTATGGATCCATCAAAAGATTATACATATTTTTGTACGTTCCCAGGACATTACGCAATAATGAAAGGCTCATTTATTATCGAATAAATTTCTGTAAGAATAAAAAGTAGGCCCCAGTAATTTTTAGCTGGGGTCAATTTTTACTACTTATTGATTATTGCTCGTTAGAGCTACAAAAGTCCCACCATTTCTTTCACACAAAAGCCGCATCAAACCTGCGAATCGCTGAGAACTCTGTGGAATACTTCTTCCACCAAAAGAATATGGAAACCCCACAGCATGAATTCGCACAAGACGATCGCCTTCCTCGTTTTCGATATTGATTCGATCGATATCTCTCAATACTTTCTCCATAGAATTTCCTTGGAATTCATCACCAAAAACATAGATGCTGATCTTTTTCTCTGGCGACCAAAATGATTCTATGGCATATATAATTCCATCGGATGGGTCACTATCACTGAAGGGGGCCCATTGACGCATTGTATTCTTGATTGACTGCCTTAACTGAGGTGTATCAGGTAACCAAGTGCGTCCATATTGCTGAAACATAAAACTACCGTTATCGTTCATTATCTGAATACCCTTAACTGTAGGGTAAACATCCAATACTTCACCTAATTTTCTTTCTGCCCAAGCCCATTTAGATTGCATGCTTCCAGAAGTGTCAATGACAAAAATAATATATTCACTATCGACCGGAATACCACCTATTGCTTCATTTGCAGCACGCTTAAAATTGGGTTGTAATCTTTTTATCTCTTCTGATATTTTCTGTTTAGCTTCCTCAAGATTCTCCTCATTTGTCTGCAATGCCTCAGGCTCAGATAAACTTAAGTCATATCTTCCTTGAACACTTTTCAATTCTTTTTGCAAAATACCTAAATCGATTCTTTTGCTGGTCACTTCTTTTTGAATATTATCTTTATTATTTATAGTATTCGTTACTTCCTCTTCGATAATTTTTAATTCTTTTGCTAAGGAAATAATTGCTTCCTCTGCAATCTGATTCGAAGTTATGAGATTAGGATCATAAATTTTACTCAATACCAAGAGCAAAACTATGGCACCAAAACCACAGCAAATGCAATCTAAAAAAGAAAGACTGAAAGCTTCGATATTTCTTCGCTTCCTCATTGCAACACCCTATGGCCAATCCTTACTGATACTCATGAATGAACCACCGGTTCGATAAGCCAACAACCAATATGCGATAGCAGCATTGTAGTCACCCTCCATTGGGTATAGAAGAATATTTACAGGAATACCACTAGGTATCTCAGTTTCAGCCTCATAATAAAGATTAAGTCGCTCTTGTCCTGTGATCATTCCTCGATCAGTTTCTGATTTATTCATTGTGGGCAAACTATCAATTAAAAGAATAACGTTATCAGGCCGAGGGTTGAGCTCATTAATTACTGTAAAGGCATCCTTCAGATTTGTCCCATTTTGAGGAATAGTTCGTCTTAGAGTCTTTATGGCATTATCAAGCTCCTTACCATCACCAACATCTAACCAACCACCATCACTTCCCTCAATAATAGATTGTGTTTTATTATTGAAAGTATAAATTTGAAATTTACTTTTTTTCGGAAGCTGCGCACCAAGCCAATCGACGCTAGAAACTGCTTGTCGCCATTTTACAGATCTTAATTTTAATTCATCTGACATATTTCTGCGCCTAAGAATATTAATTATCTTTCGATCCAACATACTGGCTGATGCATCAACTAATATTAATATTCTTTCACCACCTACTTTTAGTCCAGTGAGGTATTGTCGATCACCTTCACCAGTAAAATTTCTAATTTGACTGCCAGATTGAGCGCGTGAAGCAACTGATACCATGCGCTCCCTTTCCTCATTAAGTTTTTTAATATCAGACTTTAGTTTTTCAATGCTTTTATTTTTAGCTAAGGCGTCGATACTACCTTCTTCCAATTCATTTTGTAATTGCGTTAATAGCAATACCATTTGATCCATTTCATCTTCGATAATTGTATTTTCTTGTTGAAAATCTTTAAATGTATTCTTTGCTAATATTAGACGTTTTCGACTTTTCAATAAATCAACATTAAGTTGATACAACTTACTCTCAGGTTGAGTTTCTTTTACATTAACTTGATCCTTGATTTGTGAATTAATAATCATGAAAAGTAAAATTACAGCTCCGAACCCACAGCACATGCAATCAAGAAATGATAAGCTAAATACCTCGGTTTGCCTTCTTCTATATGCCAAAAGTCTCACCTAATGTTATGAGCATCATTTCTATCCCTGGAGAACCAATTCTAATTTTATCTCCAGTATTTAATATCGAAGAGCCCTCTACTCTTTGATCGTTTAAGTAAGTTCCATATCGACTTAAGTCATTAAGAATACATCTGTCATTTTTCATAATTACTGTGCAATGATTTCTAGAAATTCCTGTTATATTCGATGAAATTAACAAAAAATTTTCTTTTTGTGAGGGGTTAGATCCAATCATCATTGGTAATGAATCGATAGGATAAGCGATACTCTCGAATAAGATGTGACTTGGTTTGTCATTAACACTCATTTTTCTATTAACTTTATTAATTTTAATAGACGGCTTATCCCAAGGTAATGATTGAGTAATCTTTAAAGAAGAATCTTGTTGCTCTTTATCTATAAATCTTTCTGAAGCACCACTAACTGTTGACCCCTTCTCATTTTCAAAGACTGCCGCTGATAACTTTAGCTCAAGCAAGTCAACCAACCCAGGAAGCTTCGCTATTCGATTTGAAATTTGAATTGCAGGTAAATCCTCCGCTTGAAATATTGATCGCAATTTATTGAACAGTGATTTGTACAATGGCATAACTGCAAGAATAAAATCGGATGACTGAATATCGCACTCATATGATTGATTGCCATATTCAATCTCCAAATGAACACTCTCTTTAGTTATTGATTGAGCTACCCAAGAAGTCAAATTATTAATTAATTGCTGATCAGATTCAGCCGCATGAAGGGGGTCAAACCTACATTGCTTAATAAAAGCTTGGGATATCATCTTTATCCAGCAATTATTAAATCCAAGTTGACCACAATCATTTATAATGAATGATTTATTCACACTCGACTTATTATTTTGGTTCATTATTGAAGCAGATAGACAATGCAAGTGAAGATCTAGGTGCACTAATGTAGCGAACTTATATTCACGGCGTGTCGCAGCTACTGATGATTCTAAGAATCCTGTAATTTTTATATTCAATTCGTTTGCGATACCTAAAAATAAACTTAATTGCTGATTATTTAAATATGGAGGCACAACAATTATCAAAGAGGAATCCTTGCCGATTATTGATTTAATGATCTGCATTTCATGACTTACAATATCGGCCGAACAAAGGTGCTTATAATGATCGATCATATAGCTTGTAGTCGAAAGATCTAACCAATAACGATTCTCTATATTTTGCGGGGTAATTCTAGATTTACTAAATGCGTTTATTCCTAACTGGACCTTATTTTTACCTATCCAAGCATAACTTGGTTCGCAGTAAACTATCTTACCGTCTTTCTGAAGCGTTATGCCTGCGTCATTTATATACAAAGATGCGTGTGACAATTTCTTTACCTAACCTCTAATTAGTATCAATTTTCATATGACGAATAAGTCGATCATTTGTATAATTCTCACTATCAAAAACAAGCCTTTCTTGTAATAACTGCAATTGATGCACCAGAAACATTAAAAAAATACTAATCAGGAGTGCTATAAAAGTTGAATTAAAAGCCACTCCAAGACTTTGAGTCACGCCCGAGATATCTCCTTGGACGGCTATATCGGCTTGGCCTAAAGCATCGCCAATACCTCTTACAGTTCCTATAAATCCTATCGAAGGAATAGCCCAAGAAATATAACGGATCATCGAAAGTTCAGACTCTAATCTTTCTGCCTCTGAATCGAAGATTGTGTGAGTACTTATTGATACATCTTGAATATTCTTTGTGGTACCAAATCTTCTTAAGGCATTGAGTAAAGCCCTCGGTAGTATCATTGTTTTTTGCTTTTCTTGTAACACCTCAATTTGCCTTTCCATATTACGAGCATCTTCAGGAAGTATCTTCATGCCCTCTGCTATAGAAATTAAATTTTCATCAAGTAATTTCCTTTCATTTAGAAGGAAACTAGCTTTAAAACCCATAATCGCCAAAGCCCAGATCATCAAAATAAAACATGATTCCTGCTCAAAATCTTTAACCAAGACCCAAATAGACCTTTCCCTAACATAATTTGGGTTAACTTCAGCTTCAATATTCTGTTCCATAATTATCTGATTTGCATTCGGTCTTACTATTGAAACGTAATAACCATGTACAATAATAATTGCGATAATTAAGGCAAATAATTGATAAACAAATTCGATAGGTAAGTTATTTTTTTTCATCTATATCTTCTCTTTTTGTTAATAAATAATATATTTTATTGAGTTATAGTTTGTTTATATATTTGTTGGAAACTGAATTGGTTCATCAGCCGGTATCTCCTCTGAAGGAACAAAATCATCATCGACTTCTTCATATGTCTGAGCGTCAATATCATAGATAACTTCAGAATTATCACTATTATTTTGGTTAGATTGTTCTGGCTGCTCCGTGTCAGAGGTCGAAGTGATATTTTCATTCATTCCTTCAATAGGCAGCACAGGCGGCTCAATTTTTTCAACCTCTTGTGAAAACGAAGTTGACAAAAATGTAACCAAAACAACTCCTAGTAAATGTATTTTGCGTCTCATATTTTCACATTACTCTATTAAATTATTCAATTAATATTTCTGGTCAATCTAAATCCTATATCATCTTGACCTTTACTCCCAAAATCTCTGAAACTACCTCTTAATTGCGTCACAGATGCATGACGCCAGCTTGAACCTCTAATTACATGCTGTATTCCAAATTCAGGTCCATTTGGATCTATTGCGACCTCTGTAAGTCCGGGCGTTGGAATAGAGTAATAATCACTAATCCATTCCGAAACATTACCACTTCCATCAAAAATTCCAAGTGAATTTGCTCTAAATGATCCTACCGGAGAAGTTGATGCGTAGCCGTCTTCATAATCAGAAATGACATTAGGTATTATATTTTTAGCGGAAAAATCTGCAAAATTACCATAATTACGTCGAGGGGGAAGCCGGTTACCCCACGGAAATGCTGTAGTATTATTTTTCGTTTGATATCGAATAGACCAGGCCCATTCAGCCTCAGTAGGTAATCGATAGCCATTTTGAGTGGGCTTTATTCGCTCCCATTTCTCAAAACGTTTTATATAAACAGGTTTTAAGCCTTCTTTATTACTTAACCAGTTGCAGTATTCTATTGCGTCTGACCAACTAACTAATACCACTGGATTATTATCAGCTAAGAGTGAAGGATGAATATCCGCCGCTACTGAATTTAGCCCTCGAAATCTTGAAAATTCTTTATTTGTGACTTCCTTAATGCCTATATAAAAAGGTTTAGATAATTCAACATTCTGTATGACCTCATTAGCACGTCGTCCCATTTCTCGACGAGAAGCGCCCATGACAAACTTACCTGCTTCAATTCTCCTTAAAATCTGTCCTTGTGAATTTGTTAATGTAGATTGGATACCTCTCAATCTCATTTCCTCTTCGGTTAGAAGGATCACATCTATATTTTGCGAATAGTTCAATCGAGGTAGAATTTCACGAAGAAAAGAAGTATAGCCCTCTTTTTTGACCAACAACTCATGGCTCCTCGTTGATAAGTCAATTTCAAGCCTTCCTTTGCCTTTCTTTTCATTATCGATAAAAATATCTGCATCTATTGGTTTGACAGAAATAATTACTTTTCCCAATCTTGCAGCCAAATCTATTTCCATCGATTGCTCTTGACCTGAATCTAAACTTATCTTTCTCTCTGAAGCAGCAAAACCACTCTTGGAAAAAGTAATCACATATTCTTCGTTTGGTGAGAGCGACAAAACTAAGGGAGATTGGCCTCTATATCTCCCATTAACTTTGATATTAGCTCCAAAGGGAATTGTTTTTATATTTAACCTAGCATCAGCCGGCTGTAATCTAATACTCTCAATTACTTGTTTGGTATTAGCCTTTAATGAAAATCTTCCATCCCAAGCCTGATACCCTGATTTTATTATAGATATATCATGGAAACCTTCCATTAATTCAAGATTAGCTGGTGTTCTACCAATCTCAATATCCCGATTATAGATAATTGCATCAGAGGGAATGGAGTCAATATTTATATTCGCCCACCCCGGAATTAGATCAACAAAAATATGTTGGGTGATATTCATACCTTTAACTTGAATTTTACCATCAAAAGGCAAAAAGCGAGCTGCCTTAATAGTTAATACATATTCCCCTGATTGCATCACTTTTGATCCAAAAGATTCTCCGATTTCTACTGATCCATCGAGAGAAATTTGAGTGCTGTTATTGGCATTGGTATAAATATTAACAATACCTGGTAATTTTTTCATACTCACTGAAACTATTTGATCACCCACCCCGTTAACTACAAAAGTTTTGTTAGCAGGATAATAGCCTTCCTTTTCAACCAACAAAGAATGCGTGCCTTTTCTTAATAACACACGATCGCCAATTGGGAATTTAAACCAACTCCCTTGAATCTTTAGTGAGTCAGTATCGGGTGGATTAATGTTAAACTTCACTGAATGTGAACTAAAGATAAGATACGAAATCAATATTAAAATAAGCATCAAGAAAGTAGCTAAAAATTTCCATTTACTATTTGTTTGTTTATTAATATCACTTTGATGAATATTGCGAGTAAATGTTTTTGCTTTAATTTCTTCTGCGAAATCACCACTGTCATTCTTAATGAATACAGGTGGCTGTGTCAGATAATCACTATTTTTCGTGGTAACTACTATAATTAATTCATCATTTTTAGAAAAAAACGTTACTTCTGTACCAAAGAATTTAAGACTATCCTCATTATGCAAAATTAATTTTTTAATTAAATTATTGCCATTTATATAAATTGGAATTGTACTTTCTTTTCTCTCAACAAATAATTCATCATCGAGCATGCCAATCACAGCGAAAATATTATTCCCAGGGCCAGGAATTTGTATATTACAATCTTCACTCGTACCAAAACTAACTGGAAACTCAGAAGCTAAGAAGCATTCGTCCGTTTTTCCAGATTTTTTAATAATTATTCGAGAGATGATCAAATTTTTTCCTCACATATTATAGTAATTGGCGAGATTCTTATTTCTGGTGCCACCCTAAATTCAACTCGAATATCTCGATAACCCTCTCTTATTCCTACAACAATATAGTTTCCAGGCCGAAGAGTGATTTGCTTAACATTGAAAATTTCTAATTCACTAACCTTGAAAACTCTGACTCTTGTTAAATTATCAGACAATAGAGTAATTCTTACCGGGGTATTGGCACGTTTTAATAAACGATTAAGCTCACTGATTTGTTCTTTTAGGCGAAGCCCTCCTTCTATCTTAGTAGATTTCATAAGGAGATTTGTCGCTCTCTGCATAATTAATGGATCATTTAAAATATCATAATCATCAATGTAGCTCTGAATTTGTGCATGCATTTGCTGACGTAACTTTGATCTTATCAAACCCACCTTAGCAAATTGTAAATCGCTATCAATTTTAAGTAATTTTTGATAGGTGTCTATAGCAAGCTCCCATTGTTCAAGACTCTCTTGTTCTTTACTGATAGTTTCCAAAGATGAAATTGATATATCTTTTTCTTGTTCTTGTAATTGAATAATCGCATCGATAGGCTCATCAGATTCAGGGTTAATGTCTTTAGCTGCTGTGAACAGAGCTTTTGCTGATTGAAGGTCATTATTAGTTAACGCAATAAATCCTTCAGACATTCTAGTTTCAAAATCATTTCTAGTAATTTTCTTTTCAAGGTTATCAAGTAAACTAATCACTGGACCATAATTTGAATCCAATTTCAGTGCTGTTTTGTATATCTCTCTTGCAGAATTTAAATCCATATTATTTTCCAGCTCTATACCTTGATTCATGAGATCCATCATCTCTTCAAGACTCAAGGCTCGCTGATAATAATCGGTGTATAAAGTATTATCTGGTGATATCGATATGGTGATATCTAAGAACTTAATGGCATCATTAAAATTATTACTTTCAAGTGCTTTTTTTCCAGCATCGAGATTAAATTGCAATATTTCATTGGTTTGTTTAGACAATTTATTTAACTCCACCAAAGCGACAGTATATTGTGCATAGGCATTCTCATAATTACCCTCTAGATAGAATGCATCACCTTTTGCATAATTATTTTTTATATCTTGGTAGGCTCTGCCTCCCCATTTCTGGATACCTTTATCTTGAAGTATATCAAGCTCAGAAACTAATTCTCCCAATGCAACATCGGCGATTAACCTTGCTTCTAAAACTAAATTAATATTTTCTGTTTTTATATCTTTCGTTGAGATCTCTTTATAATCAACTGTCTCCTTAATGGCCTTATCTGATTTCACTGCCCTTGGTAATACAAAGATCACTAAGACACATAAAATTAACGCAAAACCAAGACATGCATAAAAAACTCTTGAAGAGATAACATTTTTTTCTTGCTCATTTTCACCAAAATTTTCTAAATCAGTTTTAGACTCTCTAACAGAAACTGGTTTAATCTCAATTACGTCATCATTATTAAATTTATTAACTTTGGCATTACCGCTAAGATACCCAATCTCAGCGAGACGCTTTTTCACATCAATTGCCGTAAGTCCTAAATTTTTTCCTGACTTCAACATTTCCTCTAGCATATTTTTCATTTCTGGTTCTAGAGCATCACTAAAAGGTATATTTAAATTTGTGTCTAATGCTGGAGGCGATCCATGAATAACCTCATAAATCACCTTACCTAAAGAATGAATATCTTTAGATGAATACTTTTCTTTATAATTTTCATCTTGCTCTGTCGTTAATATTGTCTCTGAAAAAGTAGAAGCAACACCAAAATCCACCAAGAAAGGACATCCATTTTTATCCAGCAAAATATTATTTGCTTTAATATCTCCATGAATGATCTCTCTTGAATGAGCATAATCTAGGGCATCTGCAATCAAACCAAATGGCCGCAAACTATTGGATGGATCGTCTTTACAAAGAATTGAAATTGTTGTGCCATCTATAAATTGCATAGCATAAAACGGACAAACGGCATCCTCATAAAACTCGTAAACGCGAACAATATTTGGATGGGTAAGATTACTCGCAATCTCCCATTCCCTCTTTAGAGCTCGATGACAACTTGTATGCTTCTGCATATCTTTGTTAAGAAATTTTAATGCTACTTGAGTATCTAATCGAATATCCTTAGCAAGCCAAACAATGGCCATACCGCCTTCTCCAAGGAATTTAATCAAACGATAACGCTGATTTAATATTTGATCTTTGACTAATTTAGACACAAAAATTAGTTTAGGGTTTGGTTGCTGCTGCGAAGTGGTTTTCCAACACTCATTGAGATTGGGGTTTCAGTTTCAAGTTGATTTATTTCCTTCAAAATTTTTCTCCAACCTTCATATTGAGATTCCGCTGTACCCGTTAATCGCCTTGATTGTCCTTCTACTTGAACGATTAATGGTGCCGCCTCCGCAATAAAAGATTCTGATAATTCTCCTATTTGCGCTCGATATGAGTTCGTTGATTGCCTTAACTGCCATGCTTCAATTATTGTTCTGATTCCACGATCCATCCCTACGCTCTGCGTTGCTCTTTTTATATTCCTTCTTGAACGACTGGTATCACTGGTATCCATATTCATAGAACCCGCTGTTACAGCTACCCCTATTAATGCCCTAACAGTTGCAGAGCGCTTTGTATCTCGAATACTGACTTGATTTTCTCGAGCTTTTTTTCGCCAGCCTTCATAGGGTAATGCAATACCATAATAATAATTCGCATAGTGCTCATTGATGGAATCAACAACCAGTCGATCACGTTCTCTTATGCCACGGAGTCTTTTCACCATTGGGTCATTTTCTGGAGGCAATCTTTTCAGCTCAACATCGCCATCATCAATACTGAGATATGACTCATAAACCGATGGCACCATATTAGAAAAAAATATTAATTCGGAGGTTTGTTGGATTCTTTTATTCTCAGAGGAATGGAGTGAAGCGGCAAAAAGCCTGAGATCATTCGCAAAATCATTAAAAACTTTTTGATAAGGATCAATTGCTCTGTCTCTATTTTCAGAATAAGATCGTAGTCCAGTTTGCGTCGAGTATTCTTTTACAAACCACTCTTGACCTGAAATATCATCTACCTTAATCCTTATAGACACATACTCACCATCTGAACGAATAATTTTTCCGCTAATAATGATATCTGTAATAACTGCCCTTGAAGGAATAACTCTCACAGAGCCCCAATAACGAGTTTTTTCTAAGGTAGCTTTAATATGATATGGAAAAAATCGAGACTCAGCTTCTCTTATTTCTTCATAAATTCCAGTTTTATCAGCATCATTATCTTCTAAAACTCCAGCATCAAACTTAATAACTCCAATATCTAATAATAAACTTTCTGAAATATTAAGACTAGCCACATCCAAACTGGTTCTTTCAGCATCAATAATTTCAGACACTGTACATGCCGAATTAACAAATAATATGATACAAATTATTAGTAATTTTTTCACTTTTCACTCACTGATACAGTCGAAATATTGAAGTTTATAATCGATTATAGTTTCTATATTCTTCCCATAATCGTTCTCTTAACTGAGGATCACTTTCTGTTAGAGCTGCCTCACGTAATTGCTTGGCTACAATATCCTCACTGATTAAGTCGGGAATATCATCAGGAGTTCTTGCGTCTATTTCTTCTTGACTTAACTGACCTACAGAAGAAACTGTAGGATTAGAATTTGAATTAGAGAGTTCCCCCTGACTTCCTCTTTGACTGCCCCCGGAAGATTGCTTACCTAGTCCAACTCCACCCCCACTCCTTGAGCTTCCACCAAAACCTTCAGTGTTACGACCAACTGAGGCTATTTCTCGTTGTTCTTGACCTAAAACTTCATCCAAACCACCAACCGACCTCTCAAGATCGCCTTCAAGTCTAGCTTGTTTCTCAGCATTCGTTTCAATGGGGTAGTCATTACCACTATTCTGTTGGCCTGCTGATGCTCGGCCACTCATTCCACGAATTCCTTCCGATGATCCAGACATACCGCCACCGCTACTTGATGATCCAGACATACCGCCACCGCTACTTGATGATCCAGACATACCGCCACCGCTACTTGATGATCCAGACATACCGCCACCGCTACTTGATGATCCAGACATACCGCCACCGATCCCACTGTATGTCACACCACAACTCTGCAGTAAAAAAATAACAATTAAGCCAATAAAAGGATATTTTCGAATCAGAACAAAACCCATATACACACTCCTAGTATTTCACATTAACATTAAATACAATCCATTCCACTGTCCGAAACATAAATATAAAGAAATAAACCACAAATATAGCCCGATTATGTTTATTTTTAAGCTTATACCTTCAATTACATACAATTACTTACGTTTTGATAAAAAAAACGGCCATATGGCCGTTTTAGTGGGAGAAAGTATAATATTATTTTAATCCTTATCTCGTCTTTTTTTATTCCATCGTTTATCTCTTTTATCGCTCATAATTCTTTTTTTAAATTTGCTTTTACGACTTTTCGGATGCGATTCAGATCGCGCGCCCATAAAGCTTTTTACTAACTTTCGCTGATCATCATTTAGTTCATTGTTAATTCTTTCGCGAGACAGGCCGAACAACATTGACTGCTCTGATGTCAATGCCCCTATTTCTTCTGATAATAATGACAAATCTTTCATGAAATTCATATCATTAGGATTAAGTATCCTTAATGCTTCTTTATTTATCATTAATTTATCTTTACTTTCCTTCATTTTCTTAGAGGATGAACTCATTATTGCTTTTATTGTTATTTCTTGAGTAGAGTCTAAATTTAAAAATTGCGACATCTTTTCAAATTTCTCATTAAGTATCCCTCCATGCATAAGACTTTTTTCACCCTCATGATGGTCATTTGAAAATGCTATATTTGTAACAATTGTTATAAAAATTATTGATAATATTTTGTATGTTTTCATTTTTTAATCCCTTCTGTTAATAACCTTATTTCTCATAAAAGAATAACCGATTAATAAAAAAATTATTGTTAAGAAACTTTTATTATTGTTAAGAATTGTTAAATATGAGCATACTTAGAATCAGAACATGCAAAAATATAATGAGATATGCTTAAAAGGTATTAAATAGTAATGCGCAGCAAAAAAAATATTCTTCTAGTTGATGATGACAAAGATCTTTGTGAGTTATTGCAGGATTTTCTATCCCAACATCATTTATATATTGAAACCACGCACAGTGGAGAAGATGCAATTAAGTTAATTAAGAAGGACACTATAGAACATAGTCATAATTTTGATTTAGTGATTTTAGATATTATGCTGCCCGGTATTTCAGGGCTAACCACTTTAAAGGAAATCAGAATAAATAACTCTATTCCTATAATAATGTTAACTGCTAGTGGTGAAGAAAAAGATCGTATCCTAGGATTAGAACTAGGTGCAGATGATTACCTCCCAAAACCATTTAGCTCACTTGAATTATTAGCTCGTATTAAAGCAATTCTTAGGCGCTCTTCTCAATTGATCAAACAAAACGACATATCATTCGGAATGATTGAAATATCAATAAAAGCACGCAAAGCAAAATACAACAATTTATCATTAAAATTAACAGGCACAGAATTTGAGATACTGTCTTGCCTTACATCACATCAAGGCAATACCGTCAACAAAGATGAATTAAGTGAGATTGCCCTTGGACGTCCATTTGTCCCTTATGACAGAAGCATTGATACTCATATTAGCAATATTAGATCGAAACTAAAAAGCCAAGGCGTGGAGAGAGAGATTATCTACAGTCAAAGAGGGGTTGGCTACGCTTTAATTAGTGATTAATAAAATATATTATGAAAAATCTTTTTATTCGAATCTTCGCTTCTTTTTGGCTAATCATCATTATAACCATGACATGTGCTGCTTTAGCTGGATATTACTATCATCAACGTATGGAGCAAATTTATACAAATTTTGAAATCGATGAGACAACCATCAGGGCTGGGGAAATATTAAATACACAAGGGTATTCAGGATTAAAAATTTGGTTAAATAATATTGATAATAGAAAACAATATCCACTCCGAATATTCCTCTTAGATAATGAAAGGAAGGACATTTTAGGGAGAAAAGTCCCCAGAAGAATTATAGATTGGCAAGATCATTTCGAGCTTTCTCATCACAAGCAAGGGTCAAAACAAAAAAGATACAACAGGAAACTCAAGAACATTCCAGATAACTTAACACCTGCAAATTCAATACCTACGATAATCGGTCCAGACCAACAGGTATATGAGTTATTCTTTTTTCCCAAAAATCGCTCTTTAGGAGGCATGTTTGACAATAATCTTCGCTGGATAATTTTAATCTGCATCATACTATTAAGTATTTCAGTTTCATACATACTTTCACGAGCAATAACCAAGCCAATTAAACACTTTAAAGATGCGACACGTGAAATTGCTCGTGGCAATTTATTGACTCTCGTATCCAATTCAGTAAGTCAGAGAAAAGATGAAATAGGCAGTCTCGCTCGAGACATAAATAGAATGTCAAAGAAACTGCTTCAATATGAAGATCAAGCGCATGAATTACTTCGAAATATCTCACATGAGCTTCGCTCTCCTTTAGCAAGAATGGAAGTGGCATTGGATATAGCTCAACAAAAAAATACTAACGGTGGAATCGAGTACAAAAGAATCAAGAAAGAAATTAATCTTCTGGATGAATTAATAGGCAGTATTTTGAAATATTCCAGTCTAGATAAAGCAAAAGATGAGGCACCTCAATCCTTTGACCTAACCGAACTAGCAAATGAAGTCATAGAAAACGTCAACTTTGAATACAAAACCAATAAAAAACTAAATATCCAAATTATTCTTAAAGCTGAATCTAATATCATGTTTTGTGGGTATGAATCTATTTTGAAAAGTGCACTCGAAAATATCTTACAAAATGCAATGAAATATGGGCCCAACAACTCTGAAGTTTTTTTTGTAATAACCGAAAACAAAAATGATATTCAACTATCAATTATTGATAGTGGGTCAGGTGTTAATCATTCCGATACTGAAAAAATCTTTGAACCTTTTCATCGTTCTAACAAATTAAATGTTGACCAACAAATGGAAGGTACTGGCCTTGGACTTGCTATCGCAAAAGAAGCGATTGAGTTAAATAAAGGAAAAATAAAAGCTATTACTGGGCAAGATAATTTTGAAATTAAGATAGAATTACCCAAAATATAACGAAAGAAACACTTTAAATAGATTGTATGTTTTGGCTTGAGGTCAGAAAAATAAAATGCAATACGCTCTAATTAAGCGAAATAGAATATAAAGGTTCTTTGATTCCCATTTTTTTACCAGCCTCATCCGGCCAACTAATATTGTTTTGCCTCGAAACCATTTCCTTTAATGATTGCAATACTTTATCTGGCCAGGGTGAAACTCTCCGCGTTCTTAGATCAATACCTAAAATCATCCATTCGGCGGTAGCTACTATCTCGTTAATCTCTTTTTTATACATAGTCTGAAAGAGGTGAATACGTTTCTCATCATAAGCCAGTATTGATGATCCAATTATATATTCTTCATTCACTTTTATTTCCCGTTGATATGTAACATGAGATTCCACAGAAAAAGTCGAATACTGCTCGCTCACAATATATTCATGAGTCATTCCTAATTGAATCCATTGCTCATCAACCCCTAGATCAAAAGCCTTTACATAATAAGCAACATTCATATGGCCATTAATATCGATCCAATCAGGTATGACTTTCCCTTCCGTGATATATACCCCTTCTAATACATCTTTCATTATAATCAACTCTGTAGTTCTAATAAATTTTGAAAATTTTTCAATGCTTCTGGGTTGGCAAGAGCCTCAGTATTTTTAATCTCTACCCCATGAATAATATCCCTTACGGCGAGTTCAACTATCTTTCCACTTCGGGTTCGAGGAATTTCATTAATGTGAATTATTTTCTCAGGAACATGTCTGGGCGTAGTATTTTTTCTGATGATATTGCGAATAGATAACTTTAGTTGATCGTTTAATATCAAATTATCTTTCAACACCACAAATAAAATAATCCTCACATCATAATTCCAGTTCTGACCAACAACAATACTTTCTGTCACTTCTTCGAGCTTCTCAACTTGACGATATATATCAGCTGTTCCAATGCGAACACCACCAGGATTTAGAATAGCATCAGATCTTCCTTGGATAATCATACCATTCGATATTGTGATCACTGCAAAATCACCTTGGGACCATATACCAGGATATTTTTCAAAATAAGCTTTATGATATTTTTTCTTATCAGGATCATTCCAGAAATATATAGGCATCGATGGAAAAGCTTTAGAGCAAATTAATTCTCCGTTTTTCTCAATGATTGATTGACCCGTCTCATTGTATATTTCAACTGCCATGCCAAGGCCTAAACACTGCAACTCACCTCTTCTAACCGGCAAAATAGGATTACCACCAACAAAACATGAGATGATATCAGTGCCACCTGAAATTGAAGATAATTGAACATTGCTTGAGACATACTGATAAATATAATCAAAACTTTGAGGTGCTAGGGGTGATCCCGTGGAAAGTACAGTTCTCAATGAGCTTAGATCAAACTCAGAATTTGGCATTATTTTTGCCTTTTCTTGACCAGAGATATATTTAGCGCTAACTCCAAATACAGATATCTTCTCTTCTTCTACTAATCTCCATAATATTTTACCATCTTCGTAAAAAGGAGCGCCATCGTAAATAATCAAAGTTGCACCAGACGCTAATCCTGTAACCATCCAGTTCCACATCATCCATCCACAGGTAGTAAAATAAAATAAACGATCATTTGAGTTGATATCATAATGCAGAATATGTTCCTTCATATGCTGTATCAAAGTACCACCTGCACCGTGCACAATACATTTAGGTTTACCTGTTGTACCAGATGAATATAAGATATATAAGGGATGATCAAATGGTAGTGGAGTAAACTCTAACTCCGCCTTATTAACAATAATATCAGACCAGAAAGTCTCGCTCTCGTTAATAGCTATCTTATTTTTTTCATTAACAAATGGAACTAGAATAGTTTTTTGAATACTGGATATTCTTGCAACCACATTTCTTGCTACTAATAATGAATCATGCTTTTTACCATTGTAAAAATAAGCATTTGCGGTAATTAATATTTTTGGAGTAATTTGACCAAAGCGGTCAACCACACCGTCTATACCAAAATCTGGTGAGCATGAAGACCAGATAATGCCCATACTACTACAAGCCAACATCGCAATAATTGCTTCAGGGCAATTCGGCAGGAAAGCTGCCACACAGTCATTCTTCTTTAGGCCAGCTTGTTTTAGATATTTTGCTACAGAAGCAACTTGATCCCTTAATTCGTCGAAACTAAGTTCCGTTCTAACGCCATTTTCTCCCTTAAAAATAATAGCAGCTTGATCTCCATTATTTTTAAGCAGATGTTCAGCAAAATTTAACTCTCCACCATCAAACCACTTAGCAGATATCATTTTGTCATTGTCTAATAAGACACTATCATAGAATTTGGAAAAACGAATACCACAAAAATCAACAATGGCACGCCAAAAATTTTCACGCTCATTAATCGACCATGCATGAAGCTCATTATAATTACTGAACCCCTGCATACTCATAAAGCGATACATTGCAGAACTCTTTAAGTTGCTATCATTGGGCTGCCAAAGTATTTTATTCAACGGACACCTATTAGAAAATCTTAATTACTTCAAATCCTAGGAATGACTCCAGTTATCCATATCCCCTGCATCATTTGGAGATAGACCAATAATATCACCTTCTTCATTAATTCCTAACCCTAAAACCATTCGATTAGCATAGGCAAAATATGCTGCCACCTGATTAATTTCAAGAATTTCACCATCATCAAGACCAGCTTCTCTTAATTCCTTGATGTCATTTAATGAAATTTGATCAGGTGTTAAAGTTAAGTTTATTGAATACATAATTACTGCCAATTCAATACCCTCAAAAACTTCTTCGGGCTTATCTCGCTCCAATGAGATTCGTATACTTTTTGATCTTTCATCGTCTTTTAGTAGCTTACGCATTCCTTCGTAGTGATGCTCAAGACAATAATCACAATTATTAATGCCGCTTACGCAAACACCTATTGCTTCTAACAGCCATTTTGGAAGTGTATTACGAGGGTGATGGATTACATTTTTATAAAGCGCCATGTGACCCACCATGGAATGAGGTCTCAAGCTATGCGCCATCATTATATTATCAACATTATCATTAGGACCTTTGATTCGCTGATATAAATCCTTAATTTCGCCGATTGCATCTTCGAATTTAATTGTCTTAATCCAAGTCATATTAGATCTCGTTTTTAATATTATTTGTTTGTAAATTACATATTTTCTGGATTGGGAAACATATCTGCTTCATCTTCATCTCTGGGAGATAAACATTGGAAATCTTTTTCGACAAGTAAAGATAGTTTCTCTTGCTCCTGATCTTCATATATCACTGACCCCGATATTGAAACCTCATCTGATCCAGCCCATTGATCAATAACATGCGATAAGATTAAAATAGTGATACAACCATCTATAAAATTCGCATCCATGATGGGTGGGTTATATCCCGTAATATAGATAGCTTTAAGTTGATATTTTAGATTTGTACCATCGGGGAAATAAATTACCTCTTCAACAATTCCTTTCTCCTGTAATAGCCTCACCTCAGATTGAGTTAATCTTAATCTGATTGAGTTTGATTTAGTTCTTAATTTCATAATTAAATACCTTTTTAATTCTAGATATGAATAAATTTCATTTTATTGGCTAGAATTTTATATGCTTTTTATTTATTAATTTTTAACCGTACGAAATCCAGTGTGCATGAGGCTTGTATCAGGAGTTGTTCCCATTCTCGCAGAAACTCTATAGCCATGGCAAAAATCAGGATCACACAAAAAAGAACCGCCTTTTATGGTCTTCATTAATGTGGAATTACCTTCTTCGTATTCAGAATCCGTCCACTCCCATACGTTACCAGCCATATCATAAAGACCTATTGGTGATGCAGGGAACTGCTTAACAGAGGATGTCATCATGAAGCCATCTTCATTGGTATTTATAAATGGAAATTCACCTTGCCAAACGTTAGCTTTATGCTGACTGTTTACTTTAATATTGTCGCCCCATGGATATTTAGTTCGACTATTAGATCCATTTCTTGCGGCATGCTCCCACTCTATTGCTGTGGGCAATCTCTCTCCTTTCCAGGTCGCATATGCAATAGCATCATTCCAGCTTACTTGTGTAACGGGATGATTATCTATTGCTTTATCTTTATGTTGCCCTGCAGGGTACTCCCAGTATGCACCTTCCTGAAGATACCATTTTTTATTTTCAAACGAAAATACACCTGAATCACCATATTTCTCAGCTTCGGTTACATAATTTGTGGCATCAATAAATTCTCTAAACTCAGAAACCATGACCGGATGAGCTGCCAAATAAAATGAATTGACTGAGTATCTTTTAACTGGCTTTTCAGAAGCAAGGCCATCCTCTGAGCCAATATCAACTAATCCTTTGGGAATAAAAACAAATGCTTCATCTGCGATGCGATTTTCACAGCTAGAAATAAAGAAAACTATTACCACCCATGACGTTAATTTCAAATAAAAATTCATATTTAACCTTTCAGATAATAAATCTTAAACTTGAATCATTATTATCGAATAATCATAAAAAGTACATTTTATGATTATAATTTCATGGCACCAATTAAATATAATTTTTCAGAAAAAATCGATAGCAATTTTAGATATAGAGATGCAGGGGTAATTTTTAAGTGTAAATAATTATCAAAAAAAATGACAATCATATTTCACAAAAACATTACATATAAAAATACCCTCAAATTAGTATTTAATTCTCGGGTACTAATTAATAAATAACGGGGTATTATTATCCTGCTACGACGGAGTCTGCTTGTGGGCCTTTTTCGCCCTGACTAACTTCCATAGTGACTGTTTGGCCTTCTTTTAAGGTTTTGAAACCTTCCATTTGAATGCAGCTATGGTGAACAAAAACATCCGGTCCACCTTCACGCTCTACAAAACCAAAACCTTTATCATCATTGAACCATTTAACAGTTCCTGTTACTTTTTCGCCTGACATACCTTACCTCTTAACTTCTATAAAAAAAAAGATCGATTACTCGATCATGAAATCTTAACGTTATATATAAATAACGCTCAAATACTAGCCTATGGTGCAGATATTAACGAATCTAAGTTTTGTAAAAAAATAAGAAATAAGAAATAAGAAATAAGAATTTATTCATTTTTATCAATGGTTTAATTAATTTTATATATGATTAATTCTATCTATTATCCATCTTTTCTTTCTGGTAATTTTTAGTAGAAATGCTATAAAAACCCGCATTCCTTAAGATACATTAATATTACATCAACCTAGAAAGGACAATAAATACATTATGGTGCAATGCCAAATAAACCAAGTAGGTTTTCTGCAAAAAAGAAAATACTCGCAAGACTAACAACGCCAATTAATAGCGCTGCAAATAATCCAAGTATAAATGGTCGCATGCCAATATCTTTCATACCACGCAAAAATGAAGTTAACCCGACAGCAGACATTGCAACCAGTAATAATTTTTCCGCTACGGATTTAATCAACGCCACCAATTCATTCCATTGACTTATATTCATAAAGCCAAAAGGGGTTTCATTTAAGTCTCCAATTGTTCTTATGGCAGACATAATGGCAAAACCTACAATGAACCATGGAATCATCGAAAGCCATGCCCATTTATTTTCTGATTTAACTGTCTCATCATTTTGCCCATACAATATGCCAACCAATGGTATTACTGCGATCATGCATAAATTCCTTACTAATTTAGTTACAGTGGCAATATCCAAAGCCAATGGTGCGTTATATTGAGATTGATACATCAATCCTGCTCCAGCTACCTGAGCAGTTTCATGAATCGATGTACCAAGAAATAATCCAGCCATGACCGGTTGATCTGAAAATAGGAAGTGAGCCAGGAAGGGATAAGAAAACATCGCTATCAAGCCAAATATTGTTATGCAAGCAATCGCGTAACTAACTTCAGCCTCCTTTGCCTTGATTAAAGGTGCGGTAGCGACAATTGCTGTAGCGCCACAAATACTGGTTCCAACTGCTATCAATCCGGTTAATTGAGGTGAGAGTTTCATAGAGCGTCCCAGTATCCTTACAGTAACCAAGCCAATAGTAATGGCTGCAATGACAAACGGAAGAGCCACCAAGGTAAACTTACCAGCGCCAAATAGACTCAAACGAATACCTAGAAGCATTATTCCTATACGTAATATTGTGGTAGCGCAGAATTTTAATCCAATCTGAATTGTACTTTTCAACGGGATTGTATTGGCAATAATCATACCAATTATGATCGCCATCATAATGTCACTGATGGGCGAGCGATTAAATCCTAGAACGTCTTCGCCAATCCATTCTGCAGAGATGCTAGCAATAATCGATACACCAAAGGCTAATAGTAAGCCATAGGACCAATCTAAATTTTTTGATCTAAACATAGAATACAATGCTTATCTCCTAAATAATTTTACAAAGAATAATTTCTGAGATGTAAATTAAATTGACACTCTTTTCAACAAAAATTCAATTAATTCCTTTATACACGCTACATTATCAACGCTATGAGACTTAAGTGAAAGAAATTTATTTTCAAATCCATATGTTCAAATAAAACTTAATCTCTTGATTCTTAATACTCTAAAATAATACTAATTATTATTGAGAATTATTCTCATTTAGGTAGAATAAAGAAAATTTCAATGAAAATCTTTAGTTAAGAGCAAATTATGAGCATACTCCAAAAATTAATAATCATACTCACAACCATCATATTCTCTGGGATTACATTCGCTTCTGAAGTTAATGTATACACATCGAGACATTATGATTCAGATGATGCCCTATATGCTGAATTTACCAAAGAAACAGGTATTAAAGTCAATATTATATCTGGAAATGGGAGTGCCTTAATTGAAAGATTAAGAGTTGAGGGGGAAAATTCGCCCGCAGATATCTACTTCACTGTAGATGCTGGCAATCTTTGGAAGGTACAGAAAGAAGGTTACTTCAAAGCGATTAACTCAGAAAGTATCAAATCTGTTGTGCCTAGAAACTTAAGAGGTCCAAATAATGAATGGGTCGCGATAGCAAAACGAGCCAGAGTAATTTATTACAATCCAAAATCAGTAACAAAAAATGAAATTAATAACCTGTCCTATGAGGATCTAGTTAAGCCAGAATGGAAAGGAAGAATTGCAATCAGAAGTTCAAGCAATATGTATAACCAATCCTTAGTTGCGTCTTTAATATCCAACCATGGTATTGAAAAAACTGAAGATTGGGCTAAAAAATTCGTTACAAACTTCGCACGAAATCCTCAAGGAAGTGATAGAGCTCAGATCGTTGCTGTAGCGAATGGTGAGGCCGATATCGCGATAGCAAATAGTTATTACATAGGGATAATGTTGTCAGGTAAATCAGGAAATGATCAGTTAGAAGCCGCACAAAAAGTTCGCATGCACTTTCCTAATCAAGAGAATCGGGGCACGCATATAAATATTAGTGGTGCCGGAATATTAAAAAACTCCCCTAATAGTAAAAATGCTATCAAATTTTTAGAGTTTCTTCTTTCCGAGAAAGTACAGCAATACATGGTAAACATTTCATTCGAATATCCAATCTTAAATAATGTCAATCCGCATGCCTCAATTGCCAGCTTCGGAACTGGGTTTAAAGAAGACAGAACCTCTGTTGCAGATTATGGGAAATACAATCCAGATGCGATCAGGTTGATGGATAGAGCGGGCTGGAAATAGATCAAACCTATTGTCTGTTTTTTTTGATATAGTTAATTTTTATTTTAAAGAGCCACTAGATTGTTTAAATTTTCGTTTCCATCTTTTTGGACAACAACGCCTTTTTTAGTGCTTTTCTTCTTCCTGCTACCTGTCCTGATAGTGCTATCTAGTCTTTTTGGGGATTATTCAGATAATTGGGCTCATCTTTATGACTATGTCTTATTAGATTATATTGGTAACACCCTATATTTAATAATTGGCGTCTCTCTCCTTTCGCTTTTAATCGGCACTAGTACTGCCTGGATAGTTACAAACTACGATTTTTTTGGAAAAAGTTTTATAGAATGGGCCCTTATACTCCCTCTAGCAACACCCCCATATATACTCGCTTATACATTTACTGGTTTCTTTGATGCTTACGGAACTGCAAATAATTTAATTAGAGATATTTTTTCCTTAGACCAAAGTTTTATTTTCTTTCCTAATATAAGGAATATATATGGAGCAGTTATTGTGTTCTCATTCACGCTTTATCCTTATATTTATCTTGCCTCTAGATCGGCTTTTTTAAATCAATCCAGATCAATGCTTGAATCAGGAAGAATGCTTGGCTTGGGTCAATTTGAGATATTTTATAAACTGTCTTTACCAATCATTAGGCCTGCAATAATTGGTGGCCTAATGTTAGTAATTATGGAAACCATCTCTGACTTTGGGGCTGTCGATCACTTTGCTATTCAAACTTTTACAACTGGAGTATTTCGAACTTGGCATGGTATGTATGACCTAAAAACAGCGATGCAACTGGCATCGATACTACTAATTTTTGTTGCAACGTTCGTTTGGATAGAAAAAATATCAAGGAAGAAAGCGCTATACACTTCTGGAGCTTCCACTTTTAAGCCGGCAAAAAAAATAAAGCTGTTGAAATATAGAGCTTTTATAGGTTTCTTTGCTTGTTTTATACCTATATTGATTGGCTTCATCCTTCCAATAACAGAGCTTACAATTTGGGCGGTAAGCTATAATTTATCTTTCTTTAATGAAAAATTTATCTTGGCAGCAATGAATACTATTTTCTTATCTGTAACGGCAGCGGTTTTATGCACTTCAATTGCATTAATCATTAATTTTTCAATCCGTTTTAAAAAACATAGATCTTCTAATTTTTTAAGCTCATTTTTATCTATGGGTTATGCCGTTCCTGGATTAATTTTAGCGGTAGGTATTGTGCAATTATTTGCCTTGGTTGATCAAAATATACTATTCAATACAGATATTATTTTAACAGGCAGCATCATAGGTCTGATATTTGCCTATATCATCAAATCCTATGCGTTAGCTAATTCCACTTTTGAGGCAGGCTTTCAAAGAATTAGCACTAACCTAGATGATTCAGCAAGAACCCTAAAATCAAGTGGCTGGAATTTACTTTCTAGAATACATTTTCCACTGCTAAAGACGAGCTTCTTAACCAGTATATTGATGGTAAGCTCAGAAGTAGTTAAAGAATTGCCTGCAACCTTGATATTAAGGCCGTTTAATTTTGATACTTTAGCTGTCGCAACTTATGTTTACGCTGCTGAAGAAAGAATGTTTCAGGCAGCCGCACCAGCAATAGCAATAATGCTTGTGGGGTTAATACCGATAATTCTTCTCACGAAAATGATAAGTTCATCAAGATCCATGGATAAATAGAACTATGACTATTCTCGAGATAAAAAACTTACATCACACTTATGATAATGAGAGCTATGCCTTAGAAGATATCAATCTCTCAATTAATGATGGAGAGATAGTCACAATTCTTGGGCCTTCCGGTTGCGGTAAAACGACCTTACTTAGAGTTATAGCTGGACTCGAAAGACAATCCAGAGGCACCATAAAGATGAATGACCAGATCATCTCTAATGAAAAATTTATGATTCCACCAGAGAAAAGAAGCATAGGCTTAGTGGTCCAAGATAAAGCACTTTTTCCACATCTAAATGTGATAAATAACGTCGTTTTTGGTATTCAAAAAAACAAAGAAAAATATAAACTAGCAAAAGATTACCTCAATATATTTAAGGTAGAAGAATTAGCAGATAAATACCCGCATGAAATATCAGGAGGCGAGCAACAAAGAGTCGCACTGGCAAGGGCAATGGCGCCCCACCCGAATATTCTTTTACTAGATGAGCCCTTTAGCGCTCTAGATCAGAGCTTAAAAACTGAACTACACCATGAAACTAAAAAGATATTTAGAGAGCAAGGCTTGACCGTCCTGATTGTATCTCATGATAAAGATGAAGCTAAGTTTCTTTCTGACAGGTTGATATATATTGAAAATGGTAAAATTTCACCTCAATAATGATTAGCTAAATTACAAAGAGAACCTTTCCTTAGCTTTATCTTCTTGAGGTATATTTGATAATGAGGAATGAAGTACTCCGATACTTTGATACGCTCGCCAGAGTATTATCCAGAGACCTAACATGAGCGTGACACCAGCAAAAGTAAATACCACCAGGAATGGCCTTATATTAAACATCATTGCTTGAAACGGCATATCTGTATAAAGCAAACCTTTGCCTATTCCTGCTAAAATCAAGGCAATTAAAAACACAGCTAGAGAGATATTAGCAACCCAAAATCCATGGACAACTTTCTTTGTTTGAGCCTTACTCAATTGACTTTCTTTAGACTCATTTATTATAAAAAATATGGAAGATAATAGAATCATCGTATTTATACCAATTGTGCTACCCATAGCATGAGCCACAATTATATGAGTTCCATGCGTATACAAATTAAAAATTGGGACAGAGATAATCAACGCTAATCCTAAATTCAGAAATACCCATATATCGGCAGCAAATAAAAATCTATAAGCAGTAATATGTCTGTTGATCTCCCATTGTTGAAGGGAGCCACGCCAATCCCAAATTATTTTTCCAAATATATATAATTCGGTCATGCTTACGAAATAAGCAAAGGTTCTAATCCAAGTTTCAGATGGCACCAAATAAGTATGATGCGCCCATCCAAATATTAAATTAAATAGACCAAGAAAATAGAGTCCAAATGCCATTTTTGACCTTGCAACATCTATACTTCCACCTATTCGAGTAGCAATGAATAGCCCAGTCCCATATACCAACATATTCCATGAACCAGTAAGTGCGCCATAGGACTTCCATTGCACTATAATTTCACGGACCATATTGTCTCTAAAATATGGTATTAAGTAGAGGTGAGCTTCGGTATAAGTAAGAAAAAAGAAAACAATGCCAGTAGCCCATTGCCAGTAATACACAGGCCAAGGATTTTTCTCGCGCGACATCGTTTTGAAATAATTAAAGCCAAATAAAATCCAACTCACGAAAATAGGGATACTTAAAATGGGCGGGAATGCAAAATATTCACGACCACCAAATTTTCCGGATAAATAACTAAATAAAACACAAATACCAGTGATTAAAAAAAGCCAATAATGCCAAACAGCCAATTTATTTGAATACAATTTCTTCGCTGTATATTGAGGTAAGTAGTAATAAATTCCGCCAATAGCAATTAAAAATATCCATGAAACAACCATTGAAACATGTATAGCTCTAGTTTTAGTAAACAATAATTCTCTTATAAATTCTGGAAACAGATACTGGAAACCACCTATTACCCCAAAAAATAATCCAATGGCAAGGGATAGCACCCCTAAACGCATAAACTTTAATCCAATCATTGCATTTCCTTAGATATCCATTCTGGATCGTCTTCTTGGAATATCATCCCCCATTTTACTTCGTAATTTTTAGGTGGGTATGTCCCTGTTTTATCGACAAATTTCAAATAAGCGACTAACGCAGATACTTCTGTTTCAGATAGATTGAAGTTTGGCATTCCATTTCCGCCATTAACCAAAAAAGCCCTTGCTATAATCTCACCAATATCACCACCTCGATATGACATAGCATTGGTTAATTCAGGCCCCAGATGCCCTCCTAGTCCATAAAATTGATGGCAGGCAGTACAATGGTACTCTTGAAATAATTGCTGCCCATGACGACTTTCATTCGTGTGTGAGATCATTCCAGGCAGCGCATCAGTTCCTGAGGCATAAATATAAACTGAATAAAAGAAATACGATACCATCAAAGTAAAAAAAATAGTGCGATTATTAATAATATTTCCCCCTAACCATATCAATTAATATTTATCTTGATGTAAAAAATTATATATTATTCTTAATGAAAATATGTTCCTTTTATACTAAAAAAATACAATTATTTAGTAAAATATTCTATTATTTATAATAAATGTGAAATATATTTTCAAAATAACTTCTCAAGAGGATAAAAAAATGGACAAACAAGACATAAAAATACTTGAAGCTCTTCAGATGGATTCATCATTATCAGTGAGTGAGCTTGCTAAAAAACTTAATCTATCCACCTCAACTTGCTGGAGAAGAATTCAAGCCCTTGAGGATGAGGGTATTATTAGTGCAAAAGTAACTCTTCTAGACCCAAAAAAAATTGGGTTAAATCTGACGGTATACTCTTCAATAAGAACTCATAAACATACCTCAAAATGGTTCGAAGAATTTCATAAAATGGTTTCAGCAAATCCTAATATAATGGAAGTACACCGTCTTAGCGGAGATATAGATTATTTAATTAGAGCTGTGGTTCCTGATATGGATAGTTACGATCAAATGTACAAAGAAATGATCGCAAAAGTTGACCTTTATGATGTAAGCTCAAGTTTTAGTATGGAAACAATAAAATATACAACAACCCTGCCTCTTAAAAATCTACCCTCGAATTAAGTGATCAGCATCAAGTGTAAATGAATGTAACAACCCTTTTATTCTTCCTCTAATTAAAGAGAATAAGTCTAATAAATGTTAAATTAGCAATTATAAAAAATTTTTTAATAATAATTAATAGAATCTAAAAAATAGGATATTTAATTGATTGCTGAGAAAAATATTTCTACTGAGAATCTGATCGTAGCAAAATGGTTATTTATTTGTTGCGCCATGGTTTTCTTTATGGTGATCCTAGGCGGTGTAACGCGATTGACCGGCTCAGGTCTTTCGATGGTGGATTGGAGGCCTATCATGGGTGCGATTCCGCCAATTACAGCTGAAGACTGGCAAGCTACTTTTCAAATGTACAAGCAATCTCCCGAATTTATTATTAAAAATTACTCTATGGATGTAGGTAACTTTAAGCAAATTTTTTGGCTTGAGTATCTACACAGGCTTCTAGGTAGATTAATTGGCTTAGTCTTCTTCTTTCCTTTTATATTCTTTTTTATGAAGGGCTATCTTAAAATAAAAGAATTTCCAAAATACTTATTAATGCTAGTTCTAGGGGGTATGCAAGGATTATTGGGATGGTATATGGTTAAAAGTGGTCTGGTAGATAATCCAGCGGTCAGTCAGTACAGATTAACCGCTCACTTATCTTCTGCTTTTTTAATCTATGGGTTTATGTTCTGGGTCGCTCTTTCTTTGGTATATCCAAAAAAAGCAAAGCCTCATAGTTGGTCAATATATACAAAAGCACTAACAGCTCTAATCATTGTTACTATTATCTCAGGTGGATTTGTCGCAGGACTTAAAGCCGGTAAAGTCTATAATACATATCCAATGATGGGTAATTATTGGATACCGCCTGATCTATTTGCTATCGAGCCGATATGGTTAAATTTCTTTGAGAATATTATCACTGTTCAATTTAATCATCGAATACTTACATTCATCACATTCATTTTAATCAGCTTCTATTGGTTAAAAGTTCGTCAATTAAAACTTTCAAATAGAATTAGTAAAGCTGTGAATGCATTATTACACACCACTATATTACAATTCATACTAGGTATATCGACGTTATTGATGCTTGTGCCAATAGCGCTGGCCGCAGCCCATCAAGCAACAGCTATGATACTCTTGACGGTATCGTTGTACTTGTGCCACGCATTCTCCAGAGGAGAATCTTGACAGCAAAGACAAATTTTATACTTCGACTTTGTCTAGAGCGTTCCCTAATGCTTCAATAAGATCTTCCTCATCTTCAAGGCCCACTGATAGTCTCACCAAACCGTCAATGATGCCGACCCTTTTTCTCTCGGCTTCATCTACATCAGCGTGCGTCATTGTAACTGGATGAGTTATTAATGACTCAACAGAACCTAGATTTTCAGCTAATGTCCATAGTTCAATTGAATCCATCAACTGTTTACCAGCCTTGAGTCCACCCTCAACTTCGAACCATAACATCGCTCCAAACCCGCTAGCCTGACTTTTTGCCAACTCATGCTGAGAAAATGATTCAAGTCCTGGATAGGCAACTTGCTTAACTTTAGGATGACTTTCCAAGAAACGAGCAATTGCAAGAGCATTTGATGATTGCGCTTCCATTCTAACTGAAAGTGTTTTGCACCCCTGTAGCGTCAGCCATGCAACCATGGGTGACATAATAGAACCCGTGCTATTTTGAATAAAACGGATTTTTTCGTCCAACTCCTTAGTTCTAGCGATCACAGCTCCTCCCACAGTGGCATTATGACCATCAAAATATTTGGTCGTACTATGCAAAGATAAATCCGCACCTAGTTCGATTGCGCGCTGATAGCAAGGCGTGATCAATGTATTATCAACTACATGTACCGCATTGGCAGCTTTTGCTATTTCAGAAATTGCAGCTATATCTGATAGTTTCATTGTTGGATTAGCGGGTGTTTCAGTTAAGAAAAGTTTAGTATTTTCTTTTACTTTTGATTTAACTTCATCAGGATTAGAAGTGTCTGCAAAGGAGAATTCTATACCGAATCGACTTAATACCTTTGTGCATAGTCTATAAGTTCCACCATAAGCCACATCAGATATGATAGCGTGATCGCCTGCGCTTAAAAAAGCCAGCATTGTGCAATTAACCGCAGACATTCCTGTTCCATAACAAGTGGCATCATAGCCACCTTCTAATTCAGCTAACTTCATTTCCAATGCTCTTACGGTTGGATTTCCTGAGCGGGAATAAGAATATCCTTTAGCTAAATAGCTATCCACTGATTCTTGTACGAAAGTTGTTGATTGATAAATAGGCGTCAAAATGGCACCTGTAGTTGGGTCAGGTGTTACCCCAGCATGAATCTGTTTACTTCTAAATCGCATAAGAATCTCCTTGGAAGACTGAGCTGTGTTTATTTACAAAGCATATGATACACATTTCTAAATTGAATCAAATAAAATCTTCTTTAAATTTATAAAAAAAATTTATTTGAATTTAACAATTCCCATCAAGCCTCATAAAATCAAGACTACTTTGACCATTTGGATAACGATACGTATAAATTAATTCATCATTTTTATAGATGCAGTGAATTTTTATTTCATTCTTGCTCAAATGTTTTTGCCCCAAGATTGCTATCTTATCTGTTACCTTCAAGATGCTTCCATCAAAACCAAAACGACGATTCCTTGCTGGCGGAGCTAACAATAAATTCCATTCTTGACTATCCTCATCAATCGCTACAATTCGATCATGCGGATTACGCAGCCTTAACTCTACAATAGTCAACTCCATTGATAACTCATCCATATAATATGACCAGCCATGATGCGCAGATACCTCTATAGTCAGAAATAATAAAATGATGATGCTATTTTTTATTATACGCGATCCCCTCATAACTCATCTCTAGCAACATTTATTGTGACATTTACAGGCTGATCACCAAGGCCATAATAACTAAGTATAAATGAATCGCTTTTATATGCCGGGCCTCTTGGTGAATTTGGGTGAAGTTGCTTAATAATTCCAATATTCCCCAATGATAGAATATCCCCAGCTTTCAGTTGAATACCAGTGGATATCAGGTGGTCTCTTAGCCATCGAACTACCTCGAGCGGCTTATACCATCCTTTAATTTGGCCTTTTTCAATAAGATTTCCTTTTTCGTCATGCACCGCAAAGGTGAAATTATTAATTTTTTTTACCCAAGATTCAGTTGCTTCTATTAAGACAGGCGTCCCCATAAATGAAAACCTACTACCCATATTTGAAACCACTGTTCCATTGACCGATCTAGTTCCCTCTTGATAATAAGGATCAGGTATTTCAGCAAATGGAATAATGGCATCTAACCCTGCCAATAATTCCATTTGATTTTGGGCGTTATTGATTGATCCGTCTTTCACTCTGAAGGCAAAGTCAGCTTCTAAAAAACCCCGCTTTGTAGAGTTTAAATGAATTAAAGAATTACTAGGTAAGAGCATTCCTTCCAAAATCAACCCACGAACACCATCTTTTGGAAAAGTTGGAAAAGTTGGACCAATATTATGCCCTCCAGTCTTGTAGCCAATAATTGATCCGTATTTTCTTCCAAGATAGTCAGCCATTTTACCTTGCAATAAATAAGCCTCAGAAAGTGTTATATGTTTATAATCAAAGCCACGCATCGGTTTTAAATTTAAAAATTCATCTGCCATTTGTTGGATTTCATTGTCTAGCTCGATTGAGCCAGCAATATTTTTTTCTGCCACGGCTAATCTCATGACAGCAATTGTAATAATGAGTATTTTAAAAATTAAACATTTATAAGTATTGAGCATGGGATTATTACTTACTGTAACCGGCAATTATTGGACTAAATGTGACTGGTATACCTAAACCACTAAGCATAATTTTTACCTCATCAGACACCTCACCTAGAACACTTATTTTATCTATGACAAAATAACCAATAAAAGATTCGAAATCTTTCTGCAAGATTCCTCCTTCTGAAATATTTTCAATATGAGTCTTTATTGCTTCTGAATCAGACCATCTTGACACCTCAATTACTTTATTTTTCCCAGCATCAAAGAATTTCCATGAAAGTGTTTTTGGTTCATTTTTTTTGACGATATTTTGATAATGTTTTGCAAAATCCTCTATCTCTATTTGTAATTTTTCATTCACCGTCATCTCAACAAAAAAAATTATTTCTTTTTTATTACTTTGCGTACAAGCACCTAAAAGGATAGAAATCGTTATTAATAGAATCCATTTTTTCACTTTTATAACCTCCATTTTTGTTAGTTAAATTCCTATAATATTCAGTATTTTAAATGAGATAGTACAGATAAATTTTTATAACATACTTGTGAGCGTCTATTATTATTAGCTGTGAATATAACATATCTTTTTTATCCGCGGCATTTACATGTTTCGTAATAAGATTATCAATAGACCAAATAAATAGTATCATCTTGCATTATAATTAATTATTAATTCACTTAGGACTTACCATGTATTTTTATATAAATAAATTAACAATTATTTTATTAATTCTGAGTTTTACTAATTCACTGCAAGCACATCATTCATTTGCCGTTGAATTTACCGCAGAAAAAACACTCACCATCAAAGGTGTAGTAACTGAAATTTGGTTTCGAAATCCTCATGTTCGCTACTATGTTGATATAACCAATCAAGAGAGCAAAATAGAAAGTTGGGATGTGAGAACTAGCAGTCCATCTCTATTGGTAAGAAAAGGATGGACTAAAAAAACCATTCAAGTTGGGGATGCAATAAGCATTATTGGTCATCCTGGCCGAGATGGTAGAAAACTGCTATCAGTAATTTCGATCAGATTACCTGATGGATCTACTTTGGGCAAAAAATTTCCTGACTCTGACGAATAAGGTAAAATATAATGACCCAAATTAAACACATAAGTAGATATATGAAATCATCAATATCTAAAAAATTCTTTGAATGTAACTTACTAATTTTGATATTTCTTATTTCTTTGCCTAGCTTTGCACAAAACTCAATCCAGGGCGATTGGATGTTGCAGCTGAATGGTAAAAAAATTCAAATTGATAATTCAGTTGTAATTGGTGCGACCATTGTTGGTAAATTATCCCTAAAAAAAACCAATGGAAAATGGCTGGGACATGTTGAAGGTGGGCCGGTTCCAATAATGATTGATGAAAACACTATAGAGATTATTATTGACAGCAGAGATCTGGCTGGCTTCTCGTTCAATCGCAGGCTCACTGGCAATTTCTTGGATTCTAAAATGACTGGCACCTTTACTATAGAAGGAACTACAGAAGCTCCAGAGCCAGGAGGTTACTGGAGCGCCAAAAGGATTATCCCTGAAGAAAAAAATCTTTCCCCTAAACCTAGAGATATGACTGGTATTTGGACACCTGCACCAGGAATAGATTTTCGTAAATACTCTATGGATCTTACAGATAAAGCTCAAGCATGGCATAAAGACTATATCGATCATTACGACCAACCCAATGTTCGTTGCGTTTCTCCGGGTATTGTTGCCATGGTAGCTTGGGGCGCTTATCCATTTGAAATACTCGAAAGTGAAAAACGTTATAGTTTTTTGTATGAAGTAGATAGCGAAGTGCGGCGAGTATTTATGGATAATCGTCAACCTCCCGAATATTACCCAACTTCATCCATGGGTTTTTCTAATGGGAAATGGGATGGTAATAATTTGATAATTAATACCCAATTACTCGAGGGTAACGTCAGAGATTTTAGGGGTGAACCTATCTCTGATGGAGCCAAAATGCATGAAAAATATACTCTAAGTGAAGATGGTAATAGCTTATATGCCGTTATCACCCTAATTGATCCGGAAAATTACAAACAACCACCTATCAGACGAAGAAAATGGGTTAAAAATTCAAATACAGTAATCTATCCTTACGAATGTGATCCAGACTCATTTTACCGACAAATGCATAATGAAGATAAAATGGATATGTATTTTGATAGGGCAGGAAGAAGGCAATTTAATTAGGATATGGAGAATACAATTAAAAATAATAACCAGCAGGGAAATATAAGCTGGGATTGCAATCATACCTGGAAAAATGCTGCTAAAAACACAACTTGGTGCTTGGTTGGGTGCTCAATTGGAGATTTTGGCACCATATTATTTTTTCAATACTCAGGTATTATCTTTCCAGTTATGGGTATTATGTTGCTTGCAATAGTTAATGGATTAATCACCTCAATTATTCTGGAAACAATTATCCTTGCACAACAAATGACTCTTAAAATAGCATTCAAAACGGCTATTGGTATGTCTCTAATTTCAATGATATCGATGGAGATTGCGATGAATGCAGTAGATTATGTAATGACTGGAGGTCAGGCTAAAATCACTCTTTATACAGTCATACCGATGTTGGTAGCTGGTTTTATGACTCCTCTTCCTTATAACTACTTCCGACTAAAAAAATACGGAAAAGCTTGTCACTAATATACTAATTCTTACTTTATATACGAGTGAAAAAAGAGAGATAAAATATGATTACACAAAATGATATCGATAGCCTGAGACACAAAAAAATTGAATCTCAGAAACTATTTATTGGAAATAAAAAAATTCCAGCTCAATCTGGAGAAATCTTGGACGTCACAAGTCCCATAGATGGAAAAATCCTAACTACTATTGCAAATGCAAATGCAAATGATGTTAATAATGCTGTAAAGATAGCTAGAGAGGCTTTTGAAAATGGATCCTGGTCAAAAGCCGCACCTCAAGAAAGAAAGAAAATTCTAAATAAATTTGCAGAACTTATTGAAGCAAATGCCATCGAGCTTGCCGTTTTAGGTGTTAGAGATAATGGTACCGAGATAAATATGGCTATTATGGCAGAACCAACAAGTGCTGCTGGTTGTATTCGCTATTACGCCGAAACAATCGATAAGATGTATGGGGAAATTGCGCCAACATCTGAAAATATATTGGGATTAATACATCGTGAACCGATTGGTGTAATAGGTGCGATTATTCCTTGGAACTTCCCTTTAATGATTGCCTCTTGGAAATTTGCACCTGCTTTAAGCGCAGGTAATTCAGTCGTAATTAAACCTGCTGAAAATGCATCTTTATCTTTATTGAGATTAGCGGAACTAGCCTCAGAAGCAGGTATACCGGATGGGGTTTTCAATATTATTACTGGTGATGGGGAAGTTACTGGAAAAGCACTGGCGATGCATATGGATGTGGATGTTATTGCTTTTACAGGATCAGGTGCAGTGGGTAGAAAAATTCTTGAGTATTCTTCACGTTCCAATCTAAAAAGGGTTTATCTAGAATTGGGTGGTAAATCTCCAAATATTGTATTCGCCGATACGCCAGATATTGATAAAGCAGTAACACAGAGCTTAGGTGGAATTTTTAGAAATTCTGGTCAAGTTTGTGTAGCTGGATCGAGACTGATTATCGAAGAAACTATTGCTGAGGAATTTACAGAGAAACTGATAAATGAATCGAAAAATTTGATCGTAGGGGATCCTTTAGATTTAAAATCTAATGTAGGTGCAATTGCCTCAAATGAACAACTTAATAAAAATCTTAGTTATGTAAAAAGCGCGATAAACGAAGGCGCCATTTTGAGATCTGGTGGCAAGCAAATAAATCAGGAATTGGGTGGCTTTTATATGGAACCAACCATATTTTCAAAAATTGATAATGATATGAAAATAGCTCAAGAAGAAGTTTTCGGTCCAGTCTTAAGCATCCTAACTTGTAAGAATGAAAAAGAAGCAATAACTATTGCTAACGCATCAGTCTATGGTTTAGCAGCAGCTGTATGGACATCCGATCTAAGTAAAGCACATAGAATGGTTAGGTCAATTCGTGCAGGTGTCGTCCATGTCAATTGTTATGGTGGAGCCGATCTGACCGTTCCATTAGGAGGCGTAAAACAATCAGGTAATGGGCATGATAGGTCGCTCCATGCACTCGAAAAGTACACCGAGTTAAAAGCTGCTTGGATATCTCTGTAAGATAATATAATCGCATCGCTATAATTGGATAATAATGAAATTTAAAAAAAGTCTAGTCTGGGTAACAACTATTCTACTCATTTATGGTTGCAGTGAATCTTCGAATCATCAAGACCAAACATTAGCAAAAGAAGATCCTCAGCCTCGGCACCAAGTTTTTGCAGCAATTGCCATTCCAGATCAGTATGGTGCTCAAATTAGTCAAGATATCTTAAATCAAGGAGGTAATGCTGTTGACGCTGCCATTGCAGCAGGATTTTCGTTGGCAGTAACTTTCATTGATGCCGGTAATATTGGTGGAGGTGGTTTTATGACCATCAAAATGGGGGATGAAGTTGCCTTTTTAGATTATCGCGAAAAAGCACCTTTAGCTGCTCATAAAGATATGTATTTAGATCAATATGGTAATGTCATTAAAGATTCAACATTGATTGGTGGCCAGGCTGTTGGCGTTCCT
>Ga0308019_10000114_pt1 | contig 47487 bp, 42 predicted proteins | sample Neamet284_FD_203135 | JGI IMG/M metagenome (GOLD analysis project Ga0308019, IMG submission 203135) | Marine microbial communities from water near the shore, Antarctic Ocean - #284 | ecosystem: Environmental > Aquatic > Marine > Unclassified | place: Southern Ocean | collected 2014-10-01
CCAAGGTCTATCACTGGAAGCTGAGTTGATGTACCGGCCCGTTCCATGTCTAAACCCTAATCCGTTTATCCCAACTGCTCAGCTAAAAGATCAGCTAAAAGATCAGCCGGGGCAATAAATAATTCGTATTCACCACAGCATCAGGTGACCCGTTTCGTAAATCAAATTTCAATCGGCGACACTGGCAACCGCTATCAAAACCTCACAACTATACGGACATAAATTCCATGATCTCAGAGCGACCGCAGTCGCACGTAATAGCTAAAGGCGCTCACCCTATAGCGATACAACAGCGCCTAGGGCACGCAAGCATCACGACCACATTCAACACATACGGACACATGTTTCCATCCCTGGACGTCGACATAGCAGACCGACTCGAGGTATCTATGGGAATCGCATTAGCGGAGCACAATTTGTTCAGATCCCTAATGCGGGGCATAGCCCGTACTTCGAACAATCCGGCGCTTGGAACGCTGCGTTGCTTGAAGGTCTTGCCGCTACCCATCAAGACCTTTCTGACTGAAAGCCCACTCATCTTCACGAGTTGACACATGCGGCCGCTCGAACCAACCGCTACGTCGCGGTAGCCGAGAGCTGGTGAGCTACCAGGCGGGAGTAAAGACCATCCTCGCTCAGAAGCGTTTCGTGGTCCCCGACTTGGACGACCCTGCCAGCGTCCATCACCACAATCTGCGTAGCGTTACGCACTGTGGATAATCGATGAGCGATGATCAGCGTGGTCCGGCCCCGCATGAGCGTCTGCAGTGCACTGTGGACGGCTGCTTCGTTAACTGCGTCAAGATGTGAGGTGGCCTCATCAAGCACCAGCACTGGGGCATCCTTCAAAAACGCCCGCGCGATAGCCACGCGTTGACGCTGGCCTCCCGAAAGGCGCACGCCTCGCTCTCCGACTTGAGTATCGAGACCCTGAGGTAAATTCGCCACAAAGTCGCCCAATGAGGCCTGCTCAATGGCCGTGCGCAGTTCTGTCTCTGAAGCGCCGGGTCGCGCCATGGCGACGTTATGGGCAAGAGTGTCATGAAATAAATACGTCTCTTGGCTAACCATGGCCACATGGGCGCGCAAATCATCGAGATCTAATGAGCGAAGATCCTCTCCAAACAGAAGAATGCGACCATCGGTTGCGTCCCAGAATCTCAGGATGAGTTGGGCAGCTGTCGTCTTACCGGCGCCGGATGGTCCAACGATCGCCACGCTTGTACCTACCGCCGCATTGAAAGTCACGCCCGATAGGGCCTCGGTCTTAGTACCTGGATAGCTAAACACGACATTCTCAAAGGTGACCGCGTTGGTGGCTTTAGCTGAGTCGAGAGGCACCGGCGTTACAGACGAGACTACGGGCACATCTTCGTTGTGCACTTGGTGTAAACGTCGCGCGGCACCGAGCGTGTCTGCGAGTTGTCGCCCAACGTGAGCAATTTCAGCAACTGGCAAGAAGCAAGCTAAAGCGAGCAACGTCAATAGCGGAAGGGTGGTCGGAGCTAGATCTCCAGCCGAGACAAGCCCCGCTCCGGTTATCACCACAGCGAGCCCCCCGAGCCCGGTAACGACCTCAAGCACCGCTGTTTGGCGAGAGAGGTCCCGGTAGAAGGGCAAGCGGGTGTCGACGTGACGCTGCACTCGTTTCAAAAAGGCTTCCGATCGCGCTCCGGACTGCTGAAATGCCAGAACTTCGCCGAGTCCTTGAACGGTGTCCACCACAAAGGCATTCAGATCACCAAGCGCTTCACGGTCCTCGGAGCCGAGGGTGTCGAGCCGGCGGCGCAATAAGAAGGGGCTGATGACTACAACAGCTAGGAATGGCGCCAGAGCGACGGCCATTGGCCAACCCAGGACACCTAACGTGATCAGCACTGAGGCAGGCACAAGCACAGCAACGAAAGCAGGCGCCACGGTGTGAGCGAAGAAGTACTCCACCATCTCCACGTCGTGTGTCGCCATAGCGACCATGTCGCCTGTACGTCTGCGCACCAGATATGCGGGCGCGAGTTGATCCAACTTCGAGTAAAGCGCTACTCGCATTTCGGCCAACATGCGGAACGCCATATCGTGAGCGATCCAAGACTCCAACCAATGCAAGATGCCCGCCAGCGGCGCGACTACACCAAGAGCGACGAGTAACCCTCCGAAGGGTTCATTTCGTTTGACGGCGGCAACTACCAATGCGCTCAGTACTCCGACGCTAATAAGCGCGGCAACCCGCGTGACCCCAAAGAAGAAGGTGGCTACTAGCTTTCCGCGCCATGGACGGATCTCGCTGAAAAGCCAACGTACTGCGCCAACCCAACCAAGGCCGGTTGCGGGAACAATCTCCGAGTCGTTGGGGTCCCCACCATCAAGAGGTAAATCCTCAGATGTATCTGAGACATTGTTGGCGTGATCTGCCACATTCGGGTTGGAAAAGTTTTGTTGAGACAACTGGTCAGCCATCAAAGCGTAGTAGCGCCCTCGATTTTCCATTAGCGCGCCATGTGTCCCAGATTCCACGATATTGCCTTCGTCAAGCACGAGAATCCGGTCGGCGCCGATCACACTGGAAAGTCGATGGGCGAAGATAAGCGTGGTTCGCCCAGCCATAAGACGATCCAGCGCTTCTTGGATAATCGCCTCGTTCTCAGCGTCGACTGAGGACAGAGCTTCGTCAAGTATCAGAATCGGCGCGTCTCTCAGCAACGCGCGGGCAATCGCTATTCGTTGTCGTTGGCCACCCGACAGACGGATACCCCGCTCACCAATGACAGTGTCGTAACCATTTGGCAAATTCATCACGAAATCGTGTGCGTTGGCATCACGAGCTGCTTGACCCACCGCGTCCATGCTCGCGTCTGGAGCCCCAAACCGAATATTTTCGAGCACTGTGCCGTGGAACAGAAAAGTGTCTTGGGACACTACAGCGATCGCTCCATAGTGGTCCTCACTCGACAAATTTCTGAGATCGTGACCGCCGAGCGTGACACGACCGCTGTCAGGATCGTGGAACCTCAGTAACAACTTGACCATCGTGCTCTTGCCGGCGCCACTTGACCCGACTACTCCGACTCGTTCACCGGGGGCAACCTCAACATCAAGGCCGGCAAGCGTCGCTTCGGTGGTGCCGGGGTAACTGAACACCACTCTCTCGAAGGACAGTCGGGGGTTAACGGGGCCAGTGAGTTTCACAGGTGTTGTCGGTTGCTGAATTTGGGGTTCAGTGTCGAAGACCTTGAAGATGCCTTGTGCAGCCGAGAGGCCCATCATGCCGTTGTGCAGCATCGCACGCAGGTCGCGTTGGGGTCGGAACACTTCGATGCCAGCCATCAACACGATGAGCAGTGTCACTATTTCCATTTCGCCGGCCTGCACTCGATATGCACCTAACGCCAACGCTGCGGCTGCTCCTAGCGCTAACCCCGTATCGGTGATGCCGCGAGTTAAAGAGTTAGTGGCAAGCACCCACATGGTGCTCTTGAATACGTCGTGGGCACGTTCTGCCAGTGTGCGGCCTCGTTCTTCGCTTTGGCCGAAAGCTTTTAGTGTCGCTAGACCCTGTAGAGAGTCCAAAAAGTCAGCAGCAAAACGACTGTATGCCTGTTGACGTTGCAAGCTTCGAGCCGCGTCCCAACGGTGAAACGCGGAGGGCGCTACCAAAGTCACCAGTGCGAAACCAATCAGGATGGCGGCGACTGGCAAGTCGAGAGGGGCCAACATGGCGAAAATCACCAGAGGAGTGATCGAGGCGACAAATAGCTGCGGGAGATATTCACCAAACCAAACTTCTAACTGTTCAACACCTTCGACCAGTGACAACAAAACTTCACCCGTGCGTACGTCCCCAAATTGAGCTGGGCCCAACCGCAAAACGTGTTCATGGAGTTGGCTACGAAGTACCAGTTGCACTCTGGCAGCGGTGCGATGTGCAAGCATTTTGCGCCAATGTTCAAGCACGCCGCGCGCGATCATGACAAGCGCCACAGCCATCGCGGGGCCCGCTAACTCGTTGAGATTCGCGCCACTAAATACTTTGGCTAGCAACCACCCAAGCAAACCAAGTCGAACTATGCCTGTGACTGAAGCCACGACACCAATGACTACGGCTTGCGCGACAGCGCCTCGTGCCCCCTTAGTTAGTGCCCAAAGTCTGAAATCAAAGAACATTAGAACGAATCATTACCACTTCCTTGAACCATCCTTATTGTAATTCCGTTTAGCTAATTTGTTAGTTCTGTCTAATACTCCGTTGGATACAACCGCAACAAATCCTCCAACGAACAGGGTCGGAACAAACCAACCTGGTACTGGTCGGTATTGCCCACTCGTTGCGACTAGTAGGACGAAAGACGCAATCATCATGCCGTTACCAATATTTTTCAGGTTGATCATGGTGTTCCGTCGTTGTCCTTCATGAACAGATATTAGTTCTGCAATCTGAACACCTGGCGATTGTTTAGGGAAATAAATAGTAGAGCAACTACTTCCCCCCCAAACGGGGGTGGGTCATGAACCTAAATAGCTAATTTGGCGATAATCATTATGTGTAAGTAACAAACATGGGTACCTCAGTAGGCTGTACGCCCCAGTTTGGCAAAGTTTTAAGACACAGGTTGTGTCACCCAATGTCACCGTGTTTCGCCTCTATGGCTGCGTAACTAGCTACAAAAATTGATGATTCATGCTTGAGTTTAAACTAACTAATCTGAACGTTTTATTTTTGCTAGTGGATTCAGGCAGTGCATTTATTCCGGTAATAAGCATCTAGCTGAAGCCGAGTTCGTTGAAAGCATTTATCTTTTCAGCTTCTAACGGTCGAATCCCAGTTCATCTTGCTGGGTGCGAATATAGATTATTGCTCGTTCGATCTGTTCGTCGGTGATATCGGGTACTGCGGGCATGTTGCCGAAGGCCCAGTGATGTTGGCCGACGCCATTGCGAATCGCGGACCGATAAGAATCATCTCCGTGATGACCGGGCTCGTACACGATCGACAGCTGTGATGGGCCATTGTCACTTCCGCGGAGGTCAGAACCGTGACACGACGCGCATCGTGCCTGATAAACCGTAGCTCCATCAGCATTGGCAGCAAGCAGGCCCGACGTTTCGGCCGTCTGATTATTCTGAGCACACCCACCCAGTAGCACAGCGACGACTATTGCCGCTATCTTGGCGCCTTTAAGATTCAGATTCCCCATTGTTACTCCCCCGCTATAGCAGCCGTCGTAGCAGCCTTAAGACGACGCAAACAGAAATTACTATATCTCTGGTGCCCCACAGGTACCCCTAGACCAACAAAGGCACACAACAGTCTCGTCTCGACTGGGTGGTTTAGGCCTGTGACTTGGGGTTTTGGTTGTGGGCGCTACAGGACTCGAACCTGTGACCCCCTCCTTGTAAGGGAGGTGCTCTAGCCAACTGAGCTAAGCGCCCTAACTTTATTGCAACTGAATCTTAACTGTCCAGACGTTGGGTGCCACTTAATTCTTCAAGTAGTTCCGATGTCGCTGCAGCTATTGGACCTAAACGTCGATCATGTTCAAAATGTATTAGCTCATTGCCGTACATTTCTCCCACGAACGCACCAGCTTCCTCGCAGATAAATACTCCTGCAGCGTAATCCCAAACGCCACTGCCGCTAATCGGATCCATAAATCCGTCAAGTCGCCCACACGCCACTGAGCACAAGTCCAATGCTGCTGCACCAAAAGCCCGGTACTGCCTACTAGCAATCGGTAGCGCCGGATTTCCTGAAATACCTACAATGGCTTCGCCTAGATCGCTGCAACTAGTTGGATAAATTGCTTTTCCATCCAACTTCGACCCGCGATCTTTTTCTGCAGTGAAACACTCCCCCGTAGCTAAGTTAAAAACCATTGCAGCTACTGGTTCTGAATTATCTACAGCGCACAGACTCACGCAGTAGTGACCTATACGACGAGACGCGTTCGTTGAGCCATCAACTGGATCAATAATCACAATTTTACCCGAAGAGCCAGGAAACAATCCTGATTCCTCACTGAGAATCCCTATATCTCTGCCCTTTAGAACAGCTAACGCTGCTCGATCAGCAACTTGGTCCAGTAAATATTGGTCCGGTCTTTCTCCGGGCTCGGACCAGTCTTTAAAGTCGCGCAAAGCGTCATCAACTGCATCACAAACCTTTGAGAATAGCTCTAACCAGTTTGTTGATGCCACAGATGAAACCGTAGACGCCGGGAGAAAGAAATAGTAGTACTTAAGATTTTTCCTCTTATCGGCATATAGATCATAGAATCGGGTCAATGGCTGCAATCGATATATCTGGCTATGTTGCCGATCTTAAGGAACATGCTTCAGAGCACGGATTCCATATCCATGATGAGCGCCATTTTGTGGAAACGTACAGCTTGCAGCAGGCATGGGAAGTGGACTTACATCCTGAAGAATCGTGCGGCGGGCCTTTAGATCTTCGACTAACGCTTGAAGCTGACCCGAGAACAATGCTTTCGCTCGAAGATGTTCTATGCGCCCAAGCCGAAGGAGAACTGCCACCCGATGAGTACTGGTCTCCGCTAACTTTCACATGGGCCCTTCCCCCAATGGACAACGGACCAGATCTCCTGGTTCTAGCGACTGAGCTCGCTGGCATCGGCGGCACGATATTGCCTGTTGAAGTGTCAGCTATTGATTCTTTCCCCTCCGTCACTGACCCGGCCCAGCGAACCTTAACGATCGTCGCTCGAATAGATCTGTCGCTGCGAGGCATTCTTGATGGCGACGATGGCATGTGCGAAATTCTTAATAGATGCAACGAAATATGCAACCAGCTTCTCGCTAAAGCCCCTTCATGGTACAACGATGAGTTCCTAGGTCCGGATATGCACCCTTGAACCGCTCTCATCTACTTTGCCGTTAGCCATGTTACGAGCCAACGCGTCAGCTGACTCAGCGGATCCTACCGGGAAGAAACACCGGTAGAGATGCCCGGGAGTCGCCGCAGAGATCAGCTCTGGTTCCTCTTCCACACATCGGTCTTGAACATATTTGCACCTAGAAGCGAACTTGCAGCCACGCGGGGCGTCAATCATGTTGGGTGGTTGCCCTGGAATCGAAAGCAGGTGGCTATGGCTCGGTCGTTCCAGTTTGGGTATCGACTCTAGAAGAGCCTCGGTGTATGGCATTTTCATGTTCGCGAAAAGTACTTTAGTCGGAGCACGCTCGACGATACGCCCTGCGTACATAACCATGATTTCATCTGTCCGACCGGCTACGACCCCCAGATCATGAGTGACGAGAATCAATGACATGTTTCGCTGATTTCGCTCTTCCTCAATCAAGTCGAGGATCTGAGCTTGTACCGTCACATCCAACGCAGTTGTTGGCTCGTCTGCTATCAAAAGATCAGGTTGGCAAGCTAAGGCGATGGCGATAACAATTCTCTGTCGCATCCCGCCAGAAAATTGGTGGGGGTATTCATCTAGCCGACGCTCGGGTTCCGATATTCCTACCTCTCGAAGAAGTTTCAATGCTTCGGAACGAGCTTCTTTTTTTGAAAATCCTGAGTGAACTCGAAGCCCTTCAGCTACTTGCTTGCCGACTTTCACGACTGGGTTTAGAGAGCCGAGCGGATCCTGGAAAATCATAGCCATTTCCGGTCCCCAGAGTTTACGGAGATCTCGAGGAGCTAACTCCATCAGGTTCCTAGACTTAAATCTGACGGTGCCTTCGGTATGGATATTTACTTTAGGTAGCAGCCGCATAATCGAGCGGGACATCACGCTTTTACCTGAACCCGACTCTCCAACTACTCCTAAAGACTTACCCTTCGAAAGAGAGAAAGATACGCCATCTACAGCTGTGAGCAGCCCCCCGGGCGTATCAAATTGGGTGCGAAGATTATCAACTTCTAACAAAGCGTCTTCAGCCACTTTCATTGGTTTAGCTCCGAATCAGCTGGATAATGACAAGCAACATAGTGACCTGAGGCAACTTCTTTCATCTGTGGTTCTTCAGTAGAACATTTTGCTTGAACATTAGGACAACGAGTTCTGAACCGGCACCCTGAGGGAGGCGCCAACGGAGATGGCAGCTCGCCTTCTATTCTGACAGCATTTCTCTGGTCAAATTCAGGGTCCGGTCTGGGGATAGCATCGATTAGCAGCCTCGTGTAAGGATGCTGAGGCCCAGAGTAGAGAAGCTCCGGTGGGCCGACTTCGCAAATTTTACCAAGATACATAACTGCTACTCGGTCACTTATGTTCTTAACTACTGCCAGGTCATGAGCTATGAATACTAGCGTTAGTCCGTATGCGGCTTTCATATCCTCAAGCAAGTTCAAAATCTGAGCTTGCACTGAAACATCAAGAGCCGATACGGGCTCATCGCAGATCACAACTTTAGGGTTAAGTATCAGCGCTCTAGCAATTGAGATACGTTGCGCTTGGCCACCAGAGAATTCATGTGGTTTACGTTCAAGTGAGCCTTCAACTTCCATGCCAACGGCTTCGAGAACTCTTTTTACCTCTGGCTCAGCACGCTGTCTCATCTGGGCTCTAGTTAGTTTGTAACGACGCGCTATCAACCAGTACAAGATGCCGTCTACCGCTGCAGACAAGCTGAATACAGCTAACTTAGTGTTTCCATCTAAGCCAACAATATAAAAAACTTGAATAGCGAATAACATAAAAACTAGTACCGCTAAAGCGCTGGAACCTGCTCGACTTGGTTCTCGACAAGCCAGCAAACTCCATACCGCCAGAAACCCAACAGCCAATAGTAAGATTCCGCTAGAAAGCCAATGAGCCACTCCGCCCAAACTGGACCAGGTTCTAAAAAAAAGAAATACTACAGCGAATAAGCTTGCGAACAGCCCGGTTAATCCAACGGTGTTCGTAACAGAACCAAATTTTCCTGAGATTACTCCAAACGGCAAAATTACTGCGAGAACAAGCCACACCGCTCCGACCGCTGACAAAGCAGCAGCCATAGCTGCCAGGATGAACAAAACAGGGAACCCAATGAATTGGGCGGGCGTTTTAAGCCAAGATAACCATGTTTCTAAAGAACGTTCATCTGACGCTTCGCTTACAAGCCAAAAGATTAGAGACAGCCATGCTAATGGGGCGAGAATGCGCGCTGGTCGGGAGAACTTTGAACTAATTTTTTGGAACAAATTCCCAGTTTTTTCGAACCAGCTGGCTATTGCGAGGCGCCCTGTTTCTTCTTCCCACCACACATACAGGGGCTCGGCGACTACATCTCGGATAGTCCTTCTTGGATTAAGAGAAGAAATGGGGTCTTGGAAAATCATTTGCAAGATTGGGCGAGTTCGACGCATCTCCTCGTCATCAAGCTCGGTAAGTTCAACACCATCTAGTTGAATTGAGCCAGCAGTCGGTTTGGGGCTTTGGATAATAGCTCGCGCAGTAGTGCTTTTACCGCACCCAGACTCCCCTACAAGACCGAGTGTTTCTCCCTCAAGCACATCTATCGAAAAACCGGAAACGGCTTGAACGGTTTCCCCGCCGGCTGACAAAAAATTAACGACTAGGTCCTCTACTCTGAGCAAGGGTTTTTCTTGCTCGCGAAGGTGCAGGTTTCCACTACCAGCCATAGCGAACACCTACTTGACTTACGTTGAGCGTCATAGAATCGCTGCTTTTGGCTCAAATTTTTCTTGGAGCTTATCGCCAATAAAATTTAGGGATAGCACTGTGAGGAACATTGAAAGTGCTGGCATCAACGTAATGTGCGGAGCAACGTCGAGATGGGGTCGCCCTTTGTTAATCATGTCTCCCCAGGTCGGAGTGGGCGAAGGCACACTCAACCCAAGAAACGCTACGGCTCCCTCTACGATTATCAGCGTCGCCATAACTATCAGCGAGTAGCTGATGAGACTGGGAGCAACATTTGGGAGGATTTCTCTGAACATTACTCGCCCATTTCGTGCTCCTATCGTTTGGGCAGCGAGAACGAACTCTCTTTCTGACCAAGCCATGGTGTTGGCGCGTACCACACGACCAATAGGCGCTATGGATAGAAGAGCAAAGGTAAATATTAAGATAAACATTCGCCGTTCTGCGGCAGGGTCTAGAAACAAAATGAGTGAGATAAACAAAATCAAAGGCGGAATAATTAGGGTGGTATTGAGCATGATGGTTAGAAGCCGGTCAACTTTGCCCCGATAGTATCCAGCTGCTAAACCGATCGAGCCTCCAATTATTAAGGCTATGGAAGTTCCAACTACTGCGATCACAAGACTCGTTTGAGCTCCGTAGACGACACGAGATAAAATGTCTCGACCGACACCATCATTGCCAAGCAGGAAAGATCCGCTGGGCCCATTTTTGTTCAAGCCTTTGAAGGTCTGGGTTGGATTTTTGAACGGCAGGATATCTGCAAATATTGCACAGAAAGTGAGAACTGCAAGAAATGACACAGCTGCCCAAAACATTAAGCCAAGCGAATTGTTGGTTCGGCTGGTTTCGTCCACTTCTCTAGTGCGCTTTCTTAATTTTAGTTTGATCATCTCAAGCCGCTTCGCTTTGGTGTTTCAGCCGAGGGTCTAATGCCAAGTAGAGAAGATCGGAGAATGTCAGAACGACTACGAAAAGAGTGGATATCACCAGCACCGCACCTTGAACGGCAACAAAATCTCGTTTAAATATGCCGGTGAATATGTATGAGCCCACACCGGGGAGCGTGAATACGTACTCGGTTATTAAAGCTCCTCCTATTAACGAACCTACAGATAACCCCATTACAGTTATTAGCGTAAAGCTAGAAGGTCGCAGCGCATGACGAAATAGAATTCTGCCGGTTTTCAGACCCTTTGAACGAGCTAAATCAATGAATGGTAATCGCAATGTTCCGATCATGTCAGACCGTAAAAGTCTCATAAACACGGCAGCTTGACTCATCGCTAATGATAGAGATGGCAACAGCATGTGTTTGAGGTGGTCTGACCATCCGGCACCGATTGGCACGTATCTGGCGGCTGGTAACCATCTGAATCCAATATCGACCCCAAATATCGTGACACCTCCGACTGCCAAGAAGAGAACGAGCACTAAAGCCAAAACAAAGTTCGGGATTGCCAAAAATCCCAGCATCGTATAGCTGATAATTCTGTCTTGCCGTGTCCCATTTTTGTATCCGGAGTACATACCGGCAGGAACAGCTATTAGTACCGCCAGGATCAGCGAATAGGCCATCAATTGTAACGTTGGTGTTATCGAACGCGATATCCCGTCTGCGACGTCTTCACGCAAGATTCTTGATGTTCCTAAATCGCCTACGATGACGTCGCCCATCCAGTTTCCGTAGCGATTAAAAAATGGTTGGTCGAAACCTAATTCTTGGTTTAGCTGAGCGATTGACTCAGCTGTAGCACCCGCACCGAGAATCGTCAGAGCCGGATCACCAGGAAGACTACTCATTAACGAAAAGACCACAAACGAAACTATTAACAAAACTGGTATCAAACTAAAAATTCGTCGAGCTGCATAGTTGGCGTCAGTTACTAACGCTCCGAAAGCTCCTACGAGTATCAACAGTCCGAATGTCCAGCTGAAAGGGGGGCGGGCGAACCATGCGAAAAGAATCACCAACACGAGTCCGGTGAGAACAATCCGTCCTATGTTTCGCTTGAGAAATTTCACCTTCGATGTCCGCCTCACGGAACTAGAAGCCGCTTCCGCTCAGGTTATGAGCAGAAGCGGCTTCTTTTAACCAATTTGTCTAGTGCCTAGGGCACATTGTCTTAACCTTGACAGTTGCCGTCTTGACACCAAATTTGTTGAACCGAATGCTTCCCGGCTACAACTGGAGCGGTCATAGTACCTTCAGGTGTAGTAAAGGTAGTTATATCCATCACTCTCGGACTCGATATCAGACCCCAGAGTGTCCAGGTTGTCCATAGGTTCCAAACGTTTTTGCCGAAGAGTCTGTTAACTTCTTCAGCGCTTGCTTTACGAACAGCAGGGTCCGGATTAAACCTGACTCCCTGCATCGCAGTTTCCATTTCAGGATCTACGAAACGTCCGAAGTTCAGAGCAAGCTCAGGCACAGTCGGGTTCACTGGGCTAGCTGTGTAGGCACTCCACCAGTACCACAACTCTGAAGGATCAACGCCACCGAAGTTTCGCCATCCAATCGTGTGATAAGCGCCGGCCAAAGCTAGGCCGATTAGCTGGCCTTGTTCGATCGGTGTAACTACCACTGAAATATCTTCACCGAATGCATCATCCATCATTGAGACAACGAGATCCGCTGTCTCTGCGCTGAACGGATCTTGACCGATTGTGACCCCGACAGTTACTGGGTCTTGGCCAGAATCAATTTTGCATTGCTCCATCTCAGTTTGAGCCATGGCTATATCAAATTTTGGGTAGCCAGTATCTTCCAAATAGCCCATAGACCCTGGAGGGAATGGCCCGTTAGCAGGTTTCACTATTCCGGCACCGCGCTCATCAGCTATTCGTTGCGTATCCAAAGAATGAGCAGCGGCTTTTCTGCAACTCAAATGAATCATTGGGTTTGTTGAATTCATTCCCAATGGGTCCATCGCAAGTTCTGGATCACCGCGAAGCGCTCCAGCGTAAGGATTCGTTCCTTGAGCAGCATTGAGCATGTACATACTAGTTTCGCCGTAATCGTTGGCTTGAAGTAATACGTAATCCTCGTTGCCTTCATATTTTTTGATTTCATCAGCGTTGGAAGTATGGATGATGTCGAACTGGCCACCTTTGAGCCCATTCGAACGTCCTTGAATATCTACTGAAACCACAAACTCGATTTCATCAAGATAAGGGAACTCTTCTCCAGTTATTCCATTTTCGCCACGCCAGTAGTCAGCGTTTCGGGTCGCTATGAAACTGTTGCCGTTACCCGGCGTGTAGCTCTTAAACTTGAAAGCTCCCACTCCGACGAGCTCAGTAGGATTTCCGGCTGCTGTAGCTCGTTGTTCGGCAGTAAGCAACGGGTTACTGGCAATAGTCTGGAGCCAAGTCGGTGAGAACATAAATCCGCACTGAGTACTCGAGTTAAGAACTGCTGGACCTAGCGCGTCAGGGTATGTGTAGCTAAGCGTCACCGATTGGCCATCCGACGTCACATCAGATATTTGTGAAAGTGCCGGCCCAGTCAATGCACTCATTCGGCAAGTATTGAGGTTGTAAGCTACTGCTGCACCGTCAAGTGGAGTTCCGTCATGGAACTTAATGCCATCACGAATAGCCATCGTCCATGATTTGTAGTCTGCTGATGGAACTATTGTCTCAACAAGATGAGGAATAATATTTCCTTCAGCCCCGGTAATGAACAGGGCGTCACTCACAGCACGCAGAATCATCCTGCAGCTAATCGCACAAGAAGATGCATAGGGCACGAATGGATTTGACGTGTCAGCTTCAACACCGTAAACGAGTCGACCGCCATGAACTGCCGTCAGATCGTCTCGGGTGTCTTCTCCCGTTGCGTCGCCTTGCTCTCGATCTTCTTCAACTTGTGTAACTTCTTCTTCTACTACTTCAGGCTCGTTTTCTATAGCCGTTTCATCTGAATCTCCACCACATGCAGCCGCTATCAAAGAGAACGCGAACAGCACGGCAAAGGCTTTAACAAATTTTTTCGCCACGCATGACCCCTTCCAAGTGTCACAGGACAGTCTAGCCCCATTTGTGTTACCAATTATGAATTCATAGCGATCTTGACCCGTTCATTACTGAACGGTAGGTTAGCAGATAAAATAAGGCGAACAAGCACTAGATATTCCCAGATTGAAACACGGATACCACACGGATTCGAATACGATCAAGGCGGGCCGGTAGCTCAGCGGTTAGAGCAGGGGACTCATAATCCCTCGGTCGCGGGTTCGATCCCCGCTCGGCCCACGTCAATGATTTTGAAACATTAGTGAGAACAGTTACTTAGACGTTCTGCTCAGGCCCGTGCCTTGCTATCATCACATCTTGCCGCTCGCGGTGTAATCAACAATCTAATATGTAAACCATTAATGCCTTCCGGGGTAGCTCAGCTGGCAGAGCAGCGGACTGTTAATCCGTTTGTCGTGGGTTCGATCCCCACCCCCGGAGCAAAAATTATGTTCTAATTTTTTGAGTGGCTTCAGGCTCGGCTTAAGTTCTTTTAGTAAATTCAGAGCACTTGCTTCGCCGAAGGTTGATTCGCCTGTTTAGCTGACGCTTTTCAGCCAACTGGTTATCGCTTGAACCGACGCCAATCTGGTTTCTTCCAGATGCATTTCCTCTTGACGTTCTGAAAGCCATTTAACTAGCGGTTGATTTATCCGCAAACGGTCTATATCTGTTACATCGTAAACTAGTTCCATTTGCCATCGATCGATAATTGGGTCAAGCACCCTAGATAAAAGCTCTATGGGATCAGCATCAATTCCCTCGACTGAAAGCCTTTGGACCAAAGCAACTAATTGTTCGTTCTCAGCGTCGAGGTGCTTCTTCCAATCCTCTTTGCATAAAAGATCAAAGGCCATCGAAGCCAACTCAGAATTAAACATTTCTTTAATGGTCAGGTCCTTGACGGCTTCAGGCGCATGAATCACCGCGCAAAGCAAATTACGTTCGGCCGATGATATAGGTCCAAGCTCTTGCGAAAATCCTTCTTCGTAATTGCGAGTTTCAACATCTTTTTTGGCATCGCCACGTTTTCGACCATCTTGGAAATATTTGAGTACGAGTTTTCTGAGAATCTCAATGCTGACTTTTAGCTTGTCGGCGAACTCAACGACGTATTGGTCACGTACTAAATCGTTTGGGTGTTCAGAAATAATCTGCGCAGCCATATCGGCTGCCCTAGCCCGTCCCTCTGCCGTGGTGAGATCTACGCTCTGCAGAACACGCGCTATCCGATGTTCGAGGAAAGGTCGAGCTGATTCTATAGCTTCGACCAGGGCTTCTGGGTTCTCTTCAGCCATTTGGCCTGGGTCTGAGCCCGATGGCAGTTGAGCAACAAAAACTTCAACTTCATAACTCTTTTCCCAAGCGTAGAAACGGTCGGCTGCGGCCTGACCGGCGCCATCGGCATCAAAAGCGAGAACAATTTTCTTTGCGAAACGAGTCATCAATTTCATGTGTTGTTCAGTTAGCGCCGTTCCGCAAGTAGCAACGGCTCTTGGAATACCAGCCTTAGCGCAACCAATAACATCGGTGTATCCCTCGCAAACTATTATTTGGCCGCTGGCCACAATTTCTCTCTTAGCAAAGTTCAGGCCGTACAGAACCTTACTTTTATCGTAAACTTTACTTTGAGGCGAGTTCTTATATTTAGGTGGTTGCCCTTCTGGCAACATTCTCCCACCGAACCCGATTACTTGGCCGTTAGGTTCACTTATTGGGAACATTAAACGGTCACGAAAAAAACTTCCCCCGCCGCTATAACCCAAACCAGCAGCTTCCATTTTATTTGCATCTGTTCCTAAGAAAGCACGAAGAGCCCCGGTCTGCATAGGCGCATAACCGATTTGGAATGCTTCTACTGTTTCACGAGTGAATCCGCGATTACGGAGATAGGCGCGTGCTTTGCCTGCATCAGGAGATGACAACAAACGATCATTGAAGAATTGAGCGGCTCGAGTTAGGAGTTCAGATACCAGTTTTTTTTCTTTATGTACCGAAGCGTCATTGACATTCGTGTATTCAATGATGATGCCAGCTTTTTCAGCTAGCCATTCGACTGACTCGACGAAATCTAGCTGTTCTATTTCTCTGATAAATTGAATTACGTCTCCAGATTTTTGGCAACCAAAACAATAAAAGAATCCCTCTTCCGCATTGACAGAAAACGACCCTGTTTTTTCTGTGTGGAACGGGCAAAGACCAGCCCACCGCATACCCACTTTTTTTAAAGTGACGTACTGAGACACGACGCTCACAATATCCGTTGCCTCTTTAATTTTCTGAACGTCATCGTCACTTATCGCCATGTCGCTTATGACGTTAGCCCCTAAAACCGGTGTCTCGAACTCCTGCGGGCGATCGACCTCACAAGATCTTCAATAATCGCTAGAGTTCCACATAAGAAAAACAAAAATAGCCAAATTTGCTAGTGCTTTTGGCACGTCAAATCAATCAGACGGAACCAAAATTGCACTTCGAATTTCGCCGAGCTCTCGTTCAAGTTTTTGCCATGACCTACAACTATCTTCAGTAACGTAAATGTCTCCGTATACCGATGTGGCCGCCACAACACCGGGAAGGTCTTTGTGGGTAGCGAGCCAATACATGGTGGAATTAGGAACATCCGGTAACGAAGCACGCTCGAATGTTTCTCCGTAATCATAGCTAACTTCGATACCTCCGGCTCCTCCGGGGATACCTCCTCCCACGCAGACAATGACAGTGCCATCAGCCCATGGCACTCTGACACAACGGGAGTAGGCCTGGGCTAGTTTAGAACCTTCGAAACTAGCGAATTCATGCCAAACCCAAGATTTTCCATCATCGACACTTCGCCCTAAACCGAATGGCGACGTGATCAAAATTTCTGAACGGCCATTAACTTCGTGGATCGTAAGTCCGTGAACGTCGTTGTAAAATTCTCCAGGTCCAAGCTCGCCGAGAGACTCCCACGTTATGCCTCTATCGCAACTTTTATGAAGCCCGTCTATTTCCACTGAAGCCCAAACCACTTCCGAACGCGTTGGGTCAACAACTACGTTTGTGGTCCGTGGAATCCCAATGATGCACCGGTCACTCATAGTTGTAACTAGTTCATTAAAAGATTCCCCGGCGTTATCTGAAACGAAGAGACCCGGTCGGGTTCCCGCATAGATTCGAGATGAGTCATAAGGATCGAAAGTTAATGACCATATTGGCCTATCTCTCAATTCGGACAGCAACTTCCAGTTGTTTCCTCCGTCTTTTGAATCGTAGATTCCCGCTCCATCTACAGAAGCAAGCAAGTGCTTACAGTCCTCAGGGTTTTGCGCTAAAGAACGCACCGCACCTTCGAAATCCATCGGCCCTTGAATTTGACGCCACTTCTTCCCAGCGTCATAACCAATCCACAATCCCCCGCCGATAGTTCCTACACAAATGTCATAGCCCATTTCATTCCCCCACTTACATAAACTATTCACCGCCGAAGACAACAAATTATAGTTATCTCTTACTACAGCCCCAGTTTCTCAGTTAAATAAGAAACAAGTCCCTCTATTGGAACCCGTTCTTGTTCCATCGAATCTCTTTCGCGAACAGTAACTGCTCGGTCGTCTAGGGAATCGAAATCTACTGTCACACAAAACGGAGTCCCAATCTCATCTTGCCTTCTGTAGCGTTTACCAATTGTTTGAGTCACATCATAGTCACACATGAAATGTGGTTGCACTAGTTTAAGTACCTCTTCAGATACAGGCAAAAGGGTATCTTTTTTCGACAACGGAAGAATCGCAACTTTGTATGGAGCAAGACGGGGATGCAATCTCAGGACAACACGCACATCGTCGTTAACTTTTTCTTCGTCATAGGCAGCCAGGAGAAAAGCCATCATCGATCGAGTAGCACCGGCGGCCGGCTCGATGCAATGCGGCACATAGCGTTCACCAGTGCTTTGATCAAAATACTCTAGTTTCTGCCCAGATTTTTCGGCGTGCTGCTTTAGGTCGTAATCGCCTCGGTTAGCTATTCCCTCTAGTTCACCCCAACCCCAAGGGAACATAAACTCCACGTCACTAGTACCTGAAGAGTAATGGCTCAACTCGTCATCATCGTGGGGACGCATACGCAGTTTTTCCTCTGGCACTCCAAGGTCGAGGTACCACTGATACCGCTCGCTCATCCAGTACTGGTACCAGGTGTCAGCTTCTTCGGGTGGAACAAAAAATTCGAGTTCCATTTGTTCAAACTCGCGAGTACGAAAAACAAAATTTCCGGGAGTTATTTCATTTCGGAAAGATTTGCCTACTTGAGCGATGCCAAATGGTGGTTTCTTCCTCGTTGTCTCTAAAACATTCTTAAAGTTAATAAACATCCCTTGGGCAGTTTCAGGACGCAGATAAACCTCTGCTCCAGCTCCCTCAACCGGGCCTGCACTGGTTTTAAACATCAGATTAAATGCGCGTGCCTCAGTAAACGTTCCTTCTTTGCCGCAGGCAGGACAAAGATTAGGGTTCTCAAGCTGATCTTCACGGTGACGTGTTTTGCAACCAGTGCAGTCAACTAGTGGGTCCGTAAAATTCGCTAAATGGCCCGAAGCCTCCCATATCTGAGGTGGGCTAAGAATGGCAGCGTCTAACCCAACGACATCGCTACGCATTTGGACCATTGACCTCCACCAAGCATCCTTGACGTTTCTAAGCATCAGAACACCGAGGGGGCCATAATCGTAGGTGCTCCGGAACCCTCCATAAATTTCTGCCGAAGGGAAAACGAACCCTCTTCGCTTGCAGAGGTTTACAATTTGATTGAAAAGCGTTGGTTCAGAAGAAGCCATGAAAGTTCAGGCTACCGAACCCACACAGCTCCGCCATCCTCTTTGATGCTTACATTTTTGGCGAATTTGTGATCTCCTATTACTCAAACCTAATTAATTTATCTTCTAATTCTCAAGGAGTAGATATGCGCTTAGACGGAAAAGTGGCAGTAATCACCGGTGGCGGCAATGGTCTCGGCAAAGCCTGCGCTCAGAAATTCGCTAATGAAGGCGCGTCTGTCGTAGTCGCTGACCTCATTGATGAACTCGGTGAGCAAACAGTCGACTCGATAAACACGACCGGTGGAGCCGCAACATTTGTCCATTGTGACGCCGTAAGCCCATTAGATAACCAGGCAATGGTTAGTCATGCCTTGTCTACCTTCGGATCTATTGACATTGTGGTCACAGCCGCAGGGGTTAGCCATTCTGAATATCGAAGCGGTGACCAAGAAGCCGACATTAAATTTATTACTCGTCGAGCAGACTACTTAGAGAACCCGCATAAAGAATTACTAGAACTCGAACTTGAAGATTTTCGTAAGGTAATGGCGATAAATCTCGATGGGACGCTATTAGCGGCTCAGGCCTGCGCAGCACCAATGATCGAAGCAGGAAAAGGCGGATCGATAATTACTATTGCATCCATCGCTGCGAAACACCCCGACGCAGGACCAATTCCCTATGTTTGTTCGAAATCGGCTGTTTGGATGTTGACTAAAAAACTTGCCCGACTTTTAGCTTCAGTGGACATCCGCGTAAACGCCATTGGACCTGGCTATATCGACACACATATGACTAGCTTGATCGACCTGTTACCCAAAGAGCGATTTGAGCAATTTTTTTCAAATATTCCGATGAATCGCAAAGGACTACCATCAGAAGTTGCTAACACAGCACTTTTTTTGGCCAGCGATGATGCTTCTTATTTCACTGGTGAAATTTTGCATCCCGATGGTGGCTACTTCACCGAGTAAAGTTAGATCTATGGTGATCCGAGACCACACAATTGCTTTTATTTGCTTCGTTCTAACGTTTGTCGTTTGGTCACAGCCAATCACTATGTTTGAGACCGCTTATGAAGGAATCGATAATGATTTAGTAGCTTGGGACTGTCCGAAACCAATAACTAACCCCTCCCCCGCTGCGGTCGATTTAGATGAACTTCGCGTCAAAATCTCAGAAGGGAAGCCCGGAGATGTTATCGAAAGTTGGCACCCCCAGTGCAAAGCGTTGAACAGAACTCAAGTGGTTCTTGGGTTTCTATCTTTGGCAGGTGCTATTTGGAAGACAATAATTTCGCGTCGATCAACTAAAGATAAGCGCGCTGAGAAGAAATTCGCGAAACTTCACTCACAGACTTCTGGTCGACCTAAAGGACTACTCGGTTGAAACTTGCTTTCAACTAAATAGTTCAGTACTTCGCAAACGCCGATCAACGTTAAATTCCCACAACCGGTGAACAAGAGTAGCTACTTCCTGAGTCGCAGCTCCTTCTTTAACTTCCAAGACCGATGCTAATCCACCACCTAAGGTCGCCCTCATTAGACCAAGAGCTTGCCCAGAAATTTTCAAACCTCGCCGGTGGTCTAAACAGGTTACGCCACCCAACGCGGGATCGAAGTACTCAAGTTCTAGTGCTTCCCCTCCCACCACGCAGCTATCCAACGACGGCGCTAGACCTTCATGAGCTAACAGCTTTAGCAAAAACGCAGGTACTAGCATTGGCGAGTTCGAGGTGTTCAAAGCCTTCAGCACTCCACATAACATGTGGTAGAGCTTCGGGTCATCTTCGCCGTGTTCGGCAATCTGGTCTATGGCTTCTGCGACGGTCATCGCTTTAGTGAGGCGGTCAAGATCTCCTGTTACCTGAGGCCAGTAGTCTCTCGTCTCCACTTGAGTAACAATGTCAAGTTCGCCACGGCCTCGGTAGAACTGAAAATCAAGATGTCGAAGGAGTTCTAGCCTCCCACCGAAACGGCTTTTGGTTTTACGCACACCTTTCGCCACGGCGCGTACTTTGCCATTTTCTGCGGTAACGACTGAGATGATACGATCCGACTCTCCGAGCTTAAAAGTTCGAACGATCACACCGCTATCTCGATAGTGCTTCATACCGACAATTACCAATCCGCCCCGTTGATTACCGATTCAATCCGCCAAAACGCCTATCGCGCTCTTGATACACCAAAATTGCGTCGAATAAATGAGTGCGACGGAAATCAGGCCACAAAGTTTCAGTAAAGACCATTTCGCTGTACGCGTTTTCCCAAAGCAAAAAATTTGAGATACGAAACTCACCTGATGTTCTCACCATGAGATCAACGTCAGGCATTTGTGGGTCATAGAAATACTTTCGCAACTTCCGTTCATCGACCTTATTCGCTGGTACGTCATCTTCAATCATGGACTTAATCGCATCGATGATCTCCGCACGCCCTCCATAGTTGAACGCAATCGTAAAGGTTAGACCTGTATTATTTTTGGTAAGTTCAGTAGCTTCGTCTATCCGTCTAAGAACTCGCTTAGGAACCCGCCAATTACGGCGACCGATGAAACGAATCCTGACGTTCATCTCATGGAGCTCTTGAGATCTATTTACTAACAAACTCTCGTTAAATGCCATAAGGAAGCGAACTTCTTCAGGTGGACGCTTCCAATTCTCGGTAGAGAACGCGTAGACGGTTAACCATTTAATACCTACTTCTACGGCACCTTCGATAGCGTCGAAAAGAGCTTCTTCGCCTGCAGCATGACCTTCTGTCCGCTGCAATCCACGCATTTGCGCCCACCGTCCATTGCCGTCCATCACACATGCGACATGCGCAGGCACGTTATTTAAGTCCAAGGCGGCAGGGATCACATATCGAAGACTAGATCCCCCGAGAGCATTTACTCGAATCGCAGTCACACCAATATTAGTTTCTTACCGCTACGGTCATCTCCATGGACGCCTCTACTGAAGTTACCGATGCGCTCACTCGCGTGGTCGAAGGTCTCCCCGGCGGTGGAGAAAAAAGAGTCGGGCAACTCGAGATGGCCACTACTATTTCCGATTCGTTTAAAAATCGCAAAAATCTTGCGGTGCAAGCCGGAACCGGTACAGGTAAATCTCTTGCTTACCTGATCCCAGCAATTCTTTCGAACGAACGAGTAATAATTGCTACAGCCACTAAAGCCCTCCAAGACCAACTAGCTAACAAAGATCTACCTCTCCTCGCTCAGTATCTTGACGAGCCAGTGGTTTACACGGTTATCAAAGGGCGAAATAACTATCTTTGCAAACAGCGTCTAGCGGAAATGGAAGTTACAGGTAGCCAATTAGAGATGGAGGATTCAACTCAAGTCGGGCGGCTGGGCCAACAAGTAACTGAAATAATTTCCTGGTCGCAGGAAACCATCAGCGGGGACCGTTCTGAACTGGCTTTTGAGCCCGATTCAAGAGTTTGGTCATCAGTCTCAGTGACAAGCGATGAGTGCCCCGGCGCAACTAAATGCCCGTCGGGCCCAATTTGTTTCGCTGAATCAGCGAGAGCCGCCGCTGAAGCCTCAACGATCGTTGTCGTCAACACACACCTTTACGCCATCGACCTGATAAGCGATGCAGAAATTTTACCCGAACACGATTTTGTTGTCATCGATGAAGCTCATCAGCTCGAAGAAATTATCTCCTCAGTAGCAGGAATTGATTTAGCACCGGGAAGATTTGGCAATATTGCTAGGAACGCAAGAAAAATTTTAGCTACCGATGTTGAGTCAACAGCTGTCGCTGACGTAGGAAATAAGATAGCTAACGCTCTCGAACCCCTGCGCGGTCAACGCTTACTCAAAATAGATGGTGAGCTTGGCTCAGCTCTTGCTCTCGCTAGAACTCGAGTAGAAACGCTAAGCTCCGCTTTACGAAAAAAGAATTCAGAAGACCAAGACGGACAAGAATCGTTGAGGATCTTGGGAGCAGCAGGGAATCTTCTCAGCGACATCGATCTAGTTTCAGCTCAATTATCAACACATGTAACTTGGGTAGAAGGCAACGACAGAGCGCTGGTGTTACGAACTGCTCCTATTGATGTGGGCCAGTTCCTCGAAGAGAAGCTTTGGAGTAAACGCACGGCGGTCCTTACCAGCGCCACATTGCCACCTGATTTACCTGAGCGGCTTGGTCTTCCAACCGACTCTTACTCTTACAAAGACGTTGGTAGTCCTTTCAATTTTGCTGATCAAGCGCTCTTGTACTGCGCATTACATATGCCCGACCCGCGCTCTGATACATACCGTGAAGCAGTAGTTGAAGAGCTCACCCACTTGATAACAGCGGCAGAAGGCAGAACGTTATGTCTATTCACCAGTTGGAAAGCGCTAAACGAAACTGCGACTCTTCTAGCTGACCGGATCGACTTTCCGCTCCTTTCACAAAAGGATTTCCCGAAACCGAAACTTATAGAAAAGTTCACTTCCGAGCCGGAAACCGTTTTACTCGCCACTATGGGTTTTTGGCAAGGCATTGATGTTCCTGGCGACACCCTGTCTCTAGTCACCATCGACAAAATCCCTTTTCCGCGTCCTGATGACCCCTTACTGCAAGCAAGGAGAGACCTCGCAGGTTCGGCAGCCTTTCGACAAGTAGATTTACCGAGAGCAGCTACGTTACTTGCTCAAGGAACCGGTCGCTTAATAAGGACTATTCATGACCGTGGAGTGGTTGCTGTGCTCGATCCGCGTCTCGGAAAAGCTAACTACAGATGGTATTTGGTTCAGAATCTTCCCCCAATGGCCCGAACAAAAAATCGAGAAGAAGCTACCGATTTCCTGAGGTCTATTAGTCGGGCTCGTTGACATTAAGCAGCCGGTCTAAAGAGTCATCACGTCTCTGCCAGTCTTTTTCTACTTTAACTTGCAGCTCTAGGAATATGCCCGCTCCGTTATCTTTCAACTGGCTGCGAACCGCCATCCCAATTTCTTTTAAGACAGACCCGTTACGTCCGATGACCATCCCTTTTTGTGAGTCTCTTTCAACAAGAATTTCGCACCGAATTCTCGGTAGCTCCCACTCTGTTACTCTGGTAGCGATACTGTACGGGAGCTCTTCTCTGAAGCGGCCTAGTAGCTGTTCCCGAACAAGCTCGGCAACCATCCATGACTCTGGTAAGTCGGTAATCTGACCCTCTGGGAAGTAAGCAGGTCCTTCGTCTAACCGATCGACAAGGTACTGAACAAATTCTTCCACTCCTTTGCCTGTAACTCCGGATACCGGAAAATAAGCTTCAGCATTGAATTCTGCGGAAACTGCCAATTGTTGAATGATTTGGTCGGGGCCAGCTATATCGCATTTGGTGATAACCACCACCGAATCTGGCGGCATGGACTGTGCCACCATCCTGTCTCCCCTGCCGATCTTGGCTGTGGCGTCGACAACTAAACAGGCTATGTCAATATCTTTCATAGCCATTTTAGCAGTGGCGTTTAGTCGCTCTCCTAGTTGCGTCATTGGCTTGTGAATTCCGGGAGTATCGACAAACACCACCTGCGCGTCGTCTCTGTTCAAAACACCCATAATTCTCAATCGGGTGGTTTGCGGTTTATCAGACACGATGCTGACCTTGGTTCCAAGGATTTGATTAAGAAGTGTTGATTTTCCGGCGTTAGGCCTACCAACAAAAGTTACAAAACCTGATTTCACATTGATCCTTCAAGCACACGTTGCGCTCTGATAAGTCGTATACGTCGTCCATCGATTCGGTGAGCTGTAAATTCCCATCCTGAGAAGCAGACACTTTCTCCAGTTTTGGGAACGTGCCCTGCGAGACTGAAAACTAAGCCACCTAGGGTATCCCAATCTCCGCTGCCGTCTAGCGTAATCTCTAGTAGCTCTTCGAGTTCATCGATTGGGACTCTGCCAGCTAACAGCAGGCTTCCATCTCTCATTTTTTCCACTAAGGGCTCTTCGTGATCAAACTCATCAACTATTTCGCCCACTAATTCTTCAATAATGTCTTCTAGGCTTATAAGTCCTGCAGTTCCACCGTATTCGTCGACCACAATCGCCATATGAGATTTAGATGCTTGCATTTCACGCATCAATTCAACGACGCGTTTAGATTCTGGAACAAATACTGCTTGCCGCAACATTTTTGACACCAAGCTAGCTCCTTCTCCTGAAAGATGAGCCGCCAGTAGATCCTTGGTCAAAACAACTCCGAGCACATCATCGATGCTTTCACCGACAACAGGTAGTCGAGTAAAGCCCGATTCAACCACGATTTTCAAGGCTTCAATTGTTGAGCAGTCGGCTACCAAACTAACCATGTCTGGCCGAGGCACCATTATTTCTCGAGCGATGGTATCGCCGAGCTCGATGATTGACCCAATCAAGCCAACCTCGTCATCTTCCATGAGCCTTGCCTCAGCAGCAGCCTCTGCCATTGCTAGCAACTCATCTTCTGCCAGGTCACTACTTTGCTCGCCGCGATACTTAGGTCCTAACCGGCTGGCCAAAGCATTTACTGGCAGCACTATCAAACGAAGCACCTTAAAGGAACTGAGCACCTCGGCAGGGCGTACTAAAAGCTTTGCCATACGGTCGTTAGCTTCTATTGCCCAGCGTCTCGGCAATGCCTCGCCAAAAACAAATAAGACTGCGGCGCCCAACATCACTTGGATCGCTATACCAGTAATTCCCCATCGCTCATCTACGAAAGCAACTACAAGAAGGACAATCAGCACCTGAAGAGAAACGCGCAGAGCTGTTATCGGGGCAAGCACTTTCTCGCGATTGGAAACAAGTTCTGTCAAACGGTCGCTTGTCCCGTCAGACTCATCGAGGCCAGACGCTCGAGCGCGCCCTAGACGAATAAACGTCACTTCGATCAATCGCAGGAATACAAGTACAGCCACGACGACAGATAGCCCCACCACGGTTAAAACCCAAGTCATGCGGCAGGCCTATGAGAAAATGATTTGAGTTGAACACGTTCAGCGGCTTGCATCTCTTTTTCCTCAGTGGAGTTGGCGTGGTCCATCCCGAGCACATGGAGAACCCCATGGACAACGAGTAGGTCAATCTCGCTTCTTAGGTTCCCGGTGTGTCCGCTATAGGATTCAGCATTCTCAGCTGCGTTACGATTAGCTACAGAAGGGCAAATGACAACATCACCCAACAGAAATTTCTGGTCTGAAAAGTTCGACTGGCTTCTCAGTTTTAGTCGATTCCAAAATCCGGCACCTTCTGGCTCGGTGACTAATTGTTCGTCAATTGGGAACGCCAGCACATCGGTCGGGCCTTCGTAGCCCATGTGAAGTTCGTTAAGTTTGGCCATTTCATTCTCGTCCACAAAGAGGAGAGAGAATTCTAGCACACCGGCAAGTGGCACTGAGTTTAGGACCTGTTCGCATAGAGCTTTGTAGCGCTCTTCTTCAATGATGAACTCTTCTTGTTCATTTACTACCAATACATCAAGTGTTGCAATGTGTGTCTCTGGTTTTAGCCTTCTCTGAAGTCTTCCTACAAGAGTGTTTTTCACTAAGACTGTGAGCCTTTGGTCTTTTTTTCGTACGCGTTCACAATATCTTGAACAATTTTGTGGCGGACGATATCTCTGCCGCCTAGGCGAGCGAATGCTATTCCTTCTACGTCGTCAAGCGTTCCGTCGACATCTATCAACCCACTTTTACCTCCGGGCACGTCGATCTGAGTTACGTCTCCAGTAACAACTACTCGCGATCCGAACCCTATTCGAGTTAAAAACATTTTCATTTGTTCTGGTGTTGTGTTCTGGGCTTCATCTAAAATTATGAAGCTGTCATTCAGGGTTCTGCCGCGCATGAAAGCAAGAGGAGCGACCTCAACTGTTGCACGGTCAAATAACTTTTCGACGGCTTCTGTATCCAACATGTCGTACAAGGAATCATATAACGGACGTAGGTACGGGTCGACCTTTGCCATCAGGTCGCCTGGCAGAAACCCAAGTCGTTCACCAGCTTCTACTGCTGGGCGTGTGAGAACGATACGACGTACTTGTTTGTTCAGCAGTGCTTCTACCGCCATAGCAACTGCCAACCATGTTTTGCCCGTTCCAGCAGGACCAATAGCGAAAGTAATAATATTGTTCCGTACCGCTTCCACGTAAGCTTTTTGTCCAACACTTTTCGCTCTGATCACCCGGCCGTTAGGGGCCTTTAGAATTGGAGTGGTGAGCACTTGGCTTGGCTTCTCATCTGATTTCACCATGTCGATCATGCGCACAACTTCAGGTGGTTCGAGGCGTTGTCCGCCTTCGAGCATCTGCACTATCTCCTCGAAAACTTGCCCGACCACAGTAGCTTGTGAACCCGACACCGTTATTTCGTTGCCTCGGACATGTATCTCAGCGTTTTTGAAGTTGTCCTGAACCAGTCGAAGGTTCTCATCTCGTTGCCCCAAAACTCCAATCATCAAATGATTGCTGGGTACGTTGATTCTTATTTTACTTTCGTTCAACTGAACTCCTGCGAACGCATCGAACGCACAGTAATCGCTTCATGGTTTGAAGGCTAGCTCCGATACTAGCTCCCTATTCTCTTGTCCGTTTCATAGCTGACTGCGAAAATGCTTTCGAGTTTCATAATTGCATGATCAACATATTCCAAGGGATCGCCTCCTAAAGACTCTGTAAGAGCTTAGGGAGACCTTCTTTGCTGCTTACTCAACAGTTTGGATCAACCTCGTGTCAGGTTTTGTTTCAAAAAATCGACCTGAAGCAGCAACAAATTCTCTGCTACTTCCTCTTGTGGAGTCATGTGCGTTACTCCTGAGAGCGGAAGTAGTGAATGCTGACGACCTGCTGCTAACAGCGCCGAAGATAGTTGAAGTGAGTGCGCTGCAATGACATTGTCATCAGCTAACCCATGGATAATCAACAATGGTCTTTCTAGACGATGCGCATCACGAATCAATGATGTCCGTTCGAAGTTCTCAGGGTTATCAGATGGCGTGCCTAAATATCTTTCGGTGTAATGCGTGTCATAAAGCGCCCAATCAGTGACTGGGGCCCCAGCTATAGCTGCGTGAAATTTATCGGGCCGCCGCAGTACCGCAAGCGCAGCGAGATACCCGCCGAAAGACCAACCTCGTATGCCTACGTTATTTTCGTCAACTGCGCTTCCATATCTATCCACAACGTTTTGGAGCACTTCGACTTGGTCATCGAGGACTGGTTGGGCAAGATCACCATAAATGCTTCTTTCCCAATTCTGGCCACGCCCAGGCGTTCCGCGCCCATCAGCCACCACTACGCAAAATCCTTGATCGGCCAGCCATTGGGATGACAAAAACATATTACGAGCTTTCATGACTCGTTGCGCATGTGGCCCGCCATAAGGGTCCATGAGGATTGGGAGAGGATGTGAAAGCGGTTCGCTCGGGAAAAGTACTGCTGCTTCGATTTCGCGTGGGCCGCATTTAAGAAATGTAACTTTGGGATTTACGACTGGTTCCGAAGCGTAACTATGAATTGAAAGTTTTTTGTTATTAGCCACGACAGAGTAAGTTGTCGCCTTTTCTATTGAGGCCTGCACAAGCACGGTCGTCCCTGCTCGCATTTTCGCTGTTGCAACATGTCCACTTGGACTCAGCTTTTCAACACCCGTTTCTGAGACACGATATAAACAGACTTCGCTGGGTTCCACAGATGCGCTGTATGTGACACCTTGCGAATCAGCTTCTAGTACTTCGCGCACCCAATGCGAAGTATCTGAAATGAGTTCACCATCTAGCATCAGGGATCTCATGCCTTCAAATTCGCTGACAGTAAGCAATTTTTTGTTATGCCATCGTGGCACTCCTGGGACGATCTCAACCCAAAAAGGATCAGTTAGCTCTGCCTCTATTTGACTTTCCTGAGTGTTCACGTCGATGGTTATAACTACTAGCGTTTTTTGGTTTCTGGTCTGAGCGACGACAGTTACTGGTTCGCCGAGATTGCATTGAACATCCACGACATAGGGGTATTTGTTTTTGTTGATATCAATAAGAGTTTTATGACAGTCAATGGTCACTTTATAAAGGTCGATATCTGCGTTGGGAGTTCCTGCTGAAGGGTACCGCACGACAACTGGTTCTCTATCAGGATTCGCTGGGTCAGAGATGTACCATTTTTGAACGTCAGCATGATCAACACGAGCAACAATTAATCCGCTTGAGTCAGGAAGCCACCAATAACCGCGTTCTCGTCTCATCTCCTCGGCTGCAACGAATTCTGCGGTTCCCCATGATATGTCTTGGTCGTTTTCTGAAATACTCGACTCGGTTGCCTCTAGGTCTATGCCACTAATGACGTAAAACTCAGAGCCAATGATGTAAGCCACTTTCTTTCCATCAGGAGAGATACGGGGATCATATACGCCGGGGTTTGCCTCAATTCTAGATGGTTCAATTTGACCTAGTTCTGTTATATACAAATCTCCTGCAAGCGCAAAAACAAACTTCCTGCCCGAAGCATCAGCCGAGTAATTCAAAATTCCAGACGCTGATTCACGAGCTCTTTCTCTTCGTATTTTTTCAGATGAAGGCAAATTCTCATCTGAATCACCAAGAATCAGTATTGGGTCAGCCAGCAACTCTTCAGTCCCAGTAGCGATTTCTATGGACCATAGGCAAGTCCTCGAATCCTCGGCTTCGCGACTCCTCAAAAAAATGACGAATGCGCCATCTGCAGTTATTGAAAAATTCCGCGGTGTGCCAAGCGTAAACCGCTGAGTTCTCGCGTTTTGCCTCGGGAAGCTATCGGTCACATGTCAGACCGTACCCGCACGAAGCACCAGTTAACATAATATTGTGGTTCTTCCTTCTCCTCAGCTCTTTAACCCTCTTCCCCCAGAACAAGAAAAACTTTGGATGCGTTATGGAGGGGGCGACAAAAAACTTTTTGTTAATTTAGTAGGGCTTTCTATGTCGGCTGTGCGGCTTGATTACTGCAAAATCGATTTAAAGTTCCGACCAGAACTACTCCAAGCCGGAGGCTTTGTCCATGGTGGGCTCTTAGCCACATTGATGGACACAGCATGTGTACCTGCAGTCGGTAGCGGATTTACCGAGCGGCGCGCTTACAGCACCATCGATGCGCACATCCAATATCAAAGTTCAACAAAAGATGACGATCTTGAAACTGTTTCTTGGGTCACAAAAAGGAGTAAGACTATCGTTTTTTGCGAGTCCATTGTTGCTACCGCCTCTGGACGCACACTTGCCAAGGGCGCCTTTACCTTTAAAGTGTGAGAGAGACTTCTCTCTCTAGGTAGCTGGAATTAAATGCGGGACTTGCTCTCTCATCGCATCTAGAACTTCCCCAGCACTCGGATTCACAAGTACCGTTGTTCCAACGCTCAAGGTCGGAACGATTTCGTTACCAGACGCATTCGCACGCACGAAGCTAGCTGCGTCTGGTTCGTCCCAAATGTTACGAAATTCGAGAGGAATGTTCGCAGCTGAGAGTTGGTTCTCCAGCGACATACAGAAACCGCAACCAGGTCTCCAATAGAAAACTACTGACTTAATTTCAGAATTTTCGGTCAACGTCCAGCCGCTTTCAATGTCTCGTATATTTTTTTGCAATCTGGGCACACGGGAAAACGCTCCGGATTCCTACTCGGAACCCACTTTTTACCACACAAAGCTATAACAGCTTCTCCTGTTACAGCAGATCGCGTCATCGCCGTCTTGTCAACGTAATGAGCTAATCGCTCGTGGTCGCCGTCATCAAGGAAATGCTCAGTTGTTTCGTCGAGCACTGTCCCATCATTCATAGCTTCGTCTTACCCCACAGATTGTTTACAGGATTCTTCCTACCTGTTAACCAAGAAGTCAGTATGGTGCGTCACAAGCGTGATTACGACTAAATCCGAAATTTTGAAGGGAGACGCCGTGAACAAAAAAATAGCGACGTCCGCTTCGTTGGACTCTAGGACCGGATGGGGCGTAGTTCTAGCCGCAGTAATATCAACATTTGCTGCTTTTGGCGTTACATACAGTTTTGGCGCGTCTTTCACTGCGATCCGGGATGAGTTTGAGGTAGGCAAGGGTCAAGTAGCACTCTTCTTCGCGATCACTACATTCGTTTATTTTATTTTGGGGATCTTTACCGGTCGCCTAGCAGATCGTTTCGGACCGCGCCCAGTGCTTCTTTTCGGAGCGGGCTCTATTGGAATAGGACTCCTACTTACGTCACTTGTGAACAACATTTGGTTGGGTTATTTGACCTACGGAGGTGGAGTCGGTATCGGAGTGGCCTGCGCTTATGTGCCGATGGTTGCAGCGGTAGGTGGCTGGTTCGAAAAAAATAGAACAAAAGCGCTTGGCTTTGCAGTCGCTGGAATCGGGATAGGAACTCTTGTAGGTGCTCCTGCATCTAAATTTCTTGTCAATACTTATGGTTGGCGAACCAGCTTCGTGGTCCTCGCTATCACCAGTTCTTCTTTACTAGTTCTTGCTTCATTCACTGCACACAAGCCACCAGTCTCAAATACTGGTCAGCCAGCGCCTTCATTGAAAGCTTTGCTGAAAGATAGCCGGTTCATCTGGCTCTACTGTTCGATGCTTTTATTGAGTTCAAGTTTGTTTATTCCAATGGTGTACCTCGATGACTACTTGGAGTCTCAAGGGGGCTCTGGCGGGGCGTTACTTATTGGAATAATCGGCGCGACATCTGTGATTGGTCGCCTAGCCCTTGGCACAATTGCCAACAGAATAGGCCTATCACGTCTCTACATTCTCGCTGTGGTGGTTCTAAGTTCGAGCTACGTATTGTGGATAGTAGCAGGATCTAATTACACTATTCTCGTCATTTTCACAGTCATTATGGGTGTTTCTTATGGCGGTTGGATAGCGCTGTCTCCGTCGATAACCGCCCAACTGTTTGGGCCTGTCGGACTCGGTGGCGTTCTGGGAGCTCTCTACACTTCAGCCGGAATAGGCGGGCTCATAGGCCCTCCCCTAACGGGCGTCATAATCGATAGTCGCGGTTACCCCTTCGCCATTTCGCTTGTGATGATCGTTGCTTTTTGTTCTTTGCCGCCTCTCGTAAAAGCGCTACGAGCAAAAGCTCCTGAAGGAAAAGAAACATTTGATATTCCGGTTACATTTTTTATTTTGGATCTACTTAACCAGATCACCGAAGATTACGACAACGGCCAAGTTTCTGGGGACCCTAAACCAACCACATCGCTATAACCGAAAAATAATATGTGTTGCTAAACAATATGCAAGGGCGCCTAAAAGTCTTCAGGACCGAACACTGCATCGAAAGCTTCATCCGCTCTACGTTCATCATTTCTGTGAACAAACATTTGCCCGGCATGGTCAATGACCCAGCGAATATTTTCTTTTTGTAGATACTCGCACAGGTCTACTACCGATTCGATAGACATCTCGTTCAGCTCATAAGACGGTCCATCTGTCGCAACAATCTCAAACAAGTCAACATCTTTTGCTATAAGTCCTGCATTAATTAAGTCTTGTTGAAACGGAGAGACCTCTTCAATTTCTGATTCACCCTCAACTTCTTCGACTAACTCCCCGTCAATCACCTCCGAGTCTTGACTTACAGGTAATTCTGGCTCCTTAGCGTCTTTCGTTGGCATCTCATGATCTTTTTCGCTGTTGGGTTCTAAATACGGATCCGGGTTCGACATACCTAAAACGATAGGCGAATGGTGGTCAGAAGCGACTTGTCTTCTAACCTTCGAGTAATGCCAGTCGGACCTTTCGAATCTCTTCTTCTTCTTTCCTTTGGGGGTCCTAATGGAAATGACGACGTAATCCCATTTTTAGAGAACGTGACACGCGGACGCGACGTCCCAGCAGAACGCCTAAAAGTTGTCGCCCAGCAATACTCTATGTTCGATGGCAAAAGCCCAATAAATGAACAAAACTTGGGTCTTCTCGAAGCTTTAAACGAAGAAATAGCTAGGAGAAGCTACTCGCTACCAACTTATTGGGGCAATAGGAATTGGCATCCGTTTCTTGTTGACACTATTCAGGAAATGGTGGCAGATGGCCATCAAAGGTCCGTATGTCTTGTCACATCTGCTTTCAGTTCATATTCGGGCTGTCGTCAATACCATCAAGACCTTGAGAATTGTCTTGTACAAACAGGCAACCAAATAGAGATCACAAGGGTCCGAGTCTTTTGGAACCACCCAGAATTTTTGGGTGCTGTAGCAGAACGCTTAGTCGAAACCTGCGCTAACTCGAATCTCCCACAAAACGTTCGAGTTCTATTCACTGCCCACAGCCTCCCTGAGTCAATGAGTGCCGCATGTGACTACACGGACCAGCTCAACCAAGCATCAAAACTGGTCATGACCTTGGCATCTTTGTCTGGTGAAGCTGAGGTTGTGTACCAAAGCCGTAGCGGACCACCTCAGATTCCTTGGCTTGAGCCTGATATTAATGACCGCCTGAAAGAACTCGCCGAAGAGCAAGTAACAGAGGTAGTTGTAGTTCCTTTGGGCTTTGTTTCAGACCATATGGAGGTCCTCTACGACCTTGACACGCTAGCTGCAACAACCGCTCAAGATCTAGGAATTAAACTGCACCGGGCACATACAGTTGGCACTCATCCTCGCTTTATCGCAATGTTAATCGATCTGATCGAAGAGGCCGCTGGGATTCGAGAGGATCGCCCCGCTATGGGTGCCTGCGGTCCGAGACCAGACCAATGTGCCGCTAACTGCTGCCCGCCGCCAGCTCGAAGGCCCTCAACCCGCCAGTAAAAGTTTTAAGCGTTATCAGCCATCACGTCTACAGAACTTTTTGAGTTAGTAAACATTTCGTGAAGCTTTGCTTTCCGCACAACCCCTAATTTCAATACCGATATGGGTTAGATGCTCAGAGCTACGGTGCGTTCAACCAACTCATCGAGTTGGATCACGGAGTAACCCGAAAGACTAGTTTCAACCCGGCCGTTCCACCCGTCAACCCAACATGATGGAATAGGACGACCTGTCAAACCCCACAGCCCTCCAACAGTTGCGCCATTGCAGTCTGTGTCCCATCCGGCACTAACAGTGTCGCCAATCGCAGCACTGAAGTCATCTGGGTTTCGGGTCAGCCCCCATGTGACCAAAGCTAAGTTGTTAACTGTGTGAACTGGAGACATCCCATCGAATTTCATGTGCAACCGGGAAGCATCAGTGTCCTTCGCAAAAGCTAGCCCGAGAGCTATAGCCTCAGCGCACTCAGAGTTACTAGGGATATAGGCGCCTGCTTCCTCTATAGCTTGCTGCGGGCTCCAACCAGACGCAATCAATGAACCTGCTACTGCCACTACCACTGCCCCATGTATGCCTTCGCCACGGTGGCTCAGAGCTGCATCAGTGATTGCGAGTGCTGCTGCTGCTTTTGGCTCTCCTGGTGTTACCCAACCATATAAGTCTGATCGGATCTGAGCGCCGATCCAGTCGTTATAGGGATTATCGCTGCACTCTGTTATATCAAATGCGCATGGGGCACCGAAAGGAAACCGCATTCCCGCATGTGCCAAAAGTTTCGCATATGCCTCGCGTTCCGCTGTAAACACAATCGCTCCGGGCAAATATCGGAGCCAAGCTCGACCAACATCAGCCGTGCTGAAGTCTCGGCCATATTCTTCTAGCACAAGCAGAGAAATCAACGTGTAGTTGATGTCATCATCGGGGATAGCTGTCGTCATTTGACCAAAGCAGGCATCATGATGTTCTACCTCGGCTTCAGCACCTTTCACTAATGGCACATAATCACGCAGAGGCAACGCTTTTCCTCTTTCCAGATAATCCTGAAGAGCTACAACTCCTTTTCTCATCGATAGCTGCTCGATTGGCTTACCTAACATGCAGCCACTGATTCGACCAGCCCACGCGTTGGTGATCTGTGAGCGGTAAGAAATTACGTCCCCTGATGACATAACCCGATTATTGCTCACATATCAAACTGTTACCGATATAGAAGTCGATTGTTCCAGCGAATAAGCGAACTTCATCGAATAGTGCTTTGCCTCATAGATAACCGCCTGGGCTCTATGAGCCAACGAAACAAGCTCGGTCTTATCCCGCGACTCGCAGCTGGTCAACTACGGGTCCAGCTTCTCCTGATATCCAATGCCGCCGACATCTCAATTCGTAAGTAACTTCCGATATTTGCCCATCATCGATTAGCACGACATCACCATCATATATTTGAACACCATCTGCTAAACGAGCATTATGAGTTGCCGGCTCATTACACCAACAGCGAGCTTGGACCTGCAGCTCAATTCGCTCGTTAGCTAGTTCCATCAATCTCGCTGAACCGGGAAATAGTTTTCCACGGAAATCAGTGAGCAGCCCGAATGTGTAAACATCAGCCGACATCTCATCAACAACCCTAGCTAGCTGCTCTATTTGAAGGTCTGTATAGAATTGTGCCTCATCGCAAACCATGTAATCCAGGGCCCCATGGGCTGCAAGGTGGTTCGCAGCTAAGTCCACGAAATTGACCATGGGATTTACTTCAACGGCAGGGGCTGAAACTCCCAGAGCGCTTGATACATGAGCTCCCGCGCGGTCATGCATACTGCACAAAAAACCGCTGCCAGTAGCAGCGAGGTTATGGTGGATTTGAAGGGCCAGAGTCGATTTACCTGACCCCATAGTGCCGTAAGAGAACCGAAGGCTGCTCATGGCCTTGAAACTACACCTTTGTCATTAGTTTGCTCAAATGCGATGACTAAATTGTTTTTCACTAATCATCCACAGCCGCTCGTGCTGCCACATGACCGGCAGCTGTAACAGGCCCCAGCACGAATCATTTGATCTCCACAAGTATGGCAAAGCGGAGCATCAGACCGATTAGTACGTTGCCCGACAGGGCCCGCAGCAACACTCTTTGATGTTTGTGAGTCCATAGAGAGCTGAACATTTCCAGCTCCGAGTGTTTCTTCAAATCCCGGCAAGGGAGGGTCAAGTCTTTCCTGAGTTGAGAGGATCCCTAGATCCTTGCGCTCTTGAAGCGACAGATACTCCAAAGCCAAGCGTCTAAATATGTAATCCACAAGACTCGTGGACAGCCGTAATTCAGGGTCGTCAGTTATACCTGCTGGTTCGAACCGCACGTTAACAAAAGCCGCAATGTAGGAACGAAGCGGCACACCATATTGCAGGCCGTGACTTACCGAGATCGCAAACGCATCCATAATGCCAGCGAGAGTCGATCCTTGTTTCGCTACTGTGAGGAAGATCTCTCCCGGACGGCCGTTCTCGTACTCGCCGACCGTCATATATCCGTGGCAGTCAGATACCCGAAATGAAAAGGTTCGTGACCTACGACTCCTCGGTAGTTTCTCTCTGACTGGAGCTAGATCCAAACCAGCAACAGCTTGCTGTAATTCCATTACCCCCATTGGCAAGTCTGCTGAATCGCTTTCCGATGTAGTCGAAAGCGGTTGCCCCACTTTGCAGTTATCTCGGTAGATAGCAACTGCCTTAAGACCTAACTTCCATGACAACATGTGAAGGGTTTCGACCTCTTCAATAGTCGCTTCTTCGGTCAAATTAACTGTCTTAGAAATAGCTCCCGATATAAATGGTTGAGCCGCTGCCATCATCCGAATATGGCCTTCATGGTGAATAATGTTGTCCCCCATCGAACATGCGAACACTGCCTGGTGCTCCGCCTTCAAATGAGGTGACCCCTTTGTACTAGAATTTTTCAGTATGTAAGTTTCGATATCTTCAATCTCTGAAGGTGAATAACCGAGGCGCTTCAAAGCTCGACCCACGGTTTGGTTAACGATCGTCAGATTGCCACCACCAACAAGTTTCTTAAACTTGATCAAACCTAAATCGGGCTCTATACCAGTCGTGTCACAGTCCATCATGAAAGAAATGGTGCCAGTGGGCGCTATTACTGTGGCTTGAGAATTCCTGACTCCTGTTGCTTCGCATCCGCTCACCGCAGCATTCCAACTACTATTTGCCGCTTTTAAAATTTCTGCGGGCGCCTCACGTCCCACATGTTCGAGGCCACTTCGGTGCCGCTGCAGAACATCTTGCATGGCCTCTTGATTCGTTGCATACCCAGCAAATGGTGCGAGTTTCGATGCAAGCATCGCAGATGTGGCGTAAGCCTCACCAGTCATCAACGCTGTAATCGCTCCAGCCCATGCTCTACCGGCTTCAGAATCGTATGCAAGGCCGAGCGCCATGAGTAAAGCGCCCAGGTTCGTGTACCCCAGCCCCAGCTGGCGGTAATCTCTCGAAGTTTGGGCTATCGACTCCGTCGGGTAATCAGCGTTACCTACCAAGATGTCTTGTGCCGTGAACAGTATCTTGACCGCATGTTTGAAACCCTCAACATCGAAGGAATCGTCATCTCCCAAAAACTGTAAAAGGTTAAGGCTTGCAAGGTTGCACGCTGAGTTGTCTAAGTGGAGGTACTCGCTGCAAGGGTTGCTGGCTGTTATCGGTCCTGTATTTGGAGCGGTGTGCCATCTGTTTATCGTAGAACTGAACTGAACACCAGGGTCAGCACATTGCCATGCAGCTTCTGCTATTTGCTGAAATATGTCTCTCGCTCTCACAGTACGAATTTCGGATCCATCTCTGCGTGCAGTAAGCGTCCAGTCAGCATCAGCCTCGACTGCCAACATAAATTCATCACTTAAACGCACAGAATTATTTGCGTTTTGGTACTGCACCGAGAATGAATCGGAACCGTTTAAATCCATTTCGAAGCCAGCGTCACGCAGGACACGAGCTTTTCGTTCTTCTATTGCTTTACACCAAATGAATTCTTCTACATCGGGGTGATCTACATCAAGAAGCACCATCTTGGCAGCTCTTCTTGTTTTACCGCCGCTTTTGATCGCTCCGGCCGAAGCATCGGCTCCTCGCATAAAGCTGACTGGGCCGCTGGCATCGCCGCCGCCGCGCAGCAGCTCTTGCGATCCACGAATTTTGGATAAGTTCACGCCAGCGCCTGAACCGCCTTTAAAAATTCGGCCTTCTTCTACATACCAGTTAAGTATCGATTCCATCTCATCGTCAACAGACAGAATAAAGCATGCTGAGGCCTGTTGAGGCACGCCCTCTACACCAATGTTAAACCAAACTGGGCTGTTGAAAGCGGCGAACTGGTGAAGTAACAGCCAAGATAGCTCGGCCTGGAAAATAGCTGATTCTTCTGCGTCTGCGAAATATCCGTCGCTTTGACCCCATTCTTGGATCCGTTCGCTAACTCGATCAATTACCTGCCTAAGGGAATGCTCTCGTTCCTTAGTCCCTAAAGTGCCTCTGAAATATTTTTGAGACACGATGTTAGTAGCTGTTGGACTCCAACTCGCTGGGAATTCAACGCCTTCCTGCTCAAAGCTAACTGAACCATCTGCATAGTTCGTTAGCCGAGCATCGCGTAGTTCCCATGAAACTGTTTCATAAGGGTCTTCACCTTCTTGGGTGAAATGACGTGTGATCCTCTGCGATCCTTTATTCAAACCGCTCAGATTAGACATTAACACCACTTGGAACTCCCAAATATTTGACTACGAATTGGCTTAGAGACCAACAAAGTGATTGCGTCGGGCCGGGAGCCTGCCGATGGGTATGAAAATGCTTCTAGCTTAGCTAACGGCATTTATCGTCCTCCTACAAATCCTCGTACACCGTTTCCGGGTATCTGAAATTGAGTTGAACTCCGTCCGCCTGCCGGGCTCCCAACCCGTTGCACAATGCAACTTAGACAAGAGTCCCTGTGGAGAGATAGAGGGGTAACAAAACTTTTTCTGTGGGTGACCTGGGGATTAAACGCGTCTAGTTTGATTTTACGATGCCACAAACGCTGTAAGTGGTTGCAGCGTCGATCAGTTCCACTTGTCTTACCTAGAGTCAGTATCTGGTCATACGCCATTTACAAGCCTCCTCAATAAACCATTTTAGCCGGTGAGTTACTTTTTGAACAGTGTTAATAATCGCGACCACCTGCAAGAGCCCGAAAACAGCTGTGTTCTTAATGAACACGGTTGTGGAGAACCACTTAAAGTAGGATTCAAGAAAATAGCCTATGAGCGCATATTCGACGTCAGATAGTGGCAACATCGAGCCATGCATCGGATATTTCCGCCGCCCCTTACGGACCTAGATCTTGATCTTGCCTACACAGCTCCTCGCAACAGCGTTGCTGGCCGACCTTGGCTAATGCTGAACATGATTGCGAGCCTCGACGGGGGTACATCTATAGACGGCGTGTCTGGTCCTTTAGGAGGTCCATCCGACAAAGATGTCTTTGGTTGTATCCGAACTTTTCCGGACATAATCCTTGTCGGCAGTTCAACTGCTGTAGCGGAGTCTTACAACTCCCCTTCGGCAAGCGTAAGCAGCAGAGCTTCCAGACTGACAAATGGTGCGTGGCCTACCGCTCGTATCGCATTAGTTAGCGCAAGCTTATCTTTTCCTCTCGATTTACCTATGTTTATGCGTCCTGACCAACGCCCTCTTGTAATAACTAGTAATTCTGCAGACCCAGACCGACTTGCCAAAGTGGGAGAGAAAGCAGACATAATTCAAGCCGGAACCGACCTTGTCGATTTCGTTCAGGCTCTCGAGAAACTCAGCGAACTAGGAGCTCGGGTTATTCTCAGCGAAGGCGGATCATCCATCAACGGGCAGCTCATCGAAGCGAACTTAGTAAACGAGATCTTATTGACTGTGGCTCCAATTGCTATCGCAGGCAACTCACAGCGCATCGCTACGGGGATAGCTAACACCGACCCAACAGATTTCGATCTGGAGCAGGTACTCACTGATGGTCACTACCTTTTCCTTCGATATCTTCGGTCCGCCTCAGCCGCTTAACCAAACCAGAACAGTTAACCGGCTTCAATCAAATTCACTGATTCATTTATGGTAGATAGATAGCTTGTCCAATACTGAGCGAAGCGCTGCCATTTATTTGCTTGATTTTCGCTACCAGGGGACGTAAGTCACCGGTTGGCTGAATAGCTCGCGCTATTGACCACAATGTTTGCCCCGATTGAACAATCACGAAATCAGAGATCATGGAAGTTTCAGGCGAGGCCATTTCAACAATTCCACTCGACTCTTTTTCGGCTCCGAGCAGCTCGGCAACCGCCGTTTTGATAACAGGAGCGAGCATTAACGTTAATACCAAAACAGTGAGACAGACAACTAACCGCCGGCGTAAATAGACTCCGCTCATTGAAACCCGACGCACCACTGTCGGGCCCTGCACCTGTGATGAAACATTTTGGCCACTATCTATAGGGCTAGGGTCAGATAGACGCAATGACAGTTGATCTCGGTAGGTCATTTCTGTGAATCCATTGATGCGAGGGCGCATCGCACTCGGGTCGTTAACTCTGGTTGCTACGGCTGCAGTCATTGGAAACCTTTTCTTGACCAAACAGGTTTTGGCCTACACAAATGATGACAAGGAGGTGGGACATCGAACAAACGTTCTCAGAACGCCTGTTCTAATTGCACCACGAACACTTGTTCGCTGTCAAGAAGAAATCGAACAAGTGTTTGCTCGCAGGGTGCGCCCCTGGTACGTTCTGTACAGAACAAGTGTTCGTGGTGAGCATCCGCTTACTCCAATCGATAGGAAAAGCTGTGGCCGATCAAAAAATAAGCGATCGTCAGAAGGCAATCCTCGAGTTCTTAGAGACAACGATGCGAGATCGTGGCTATCCGCCCTCAGTTCGAGAGATAGGCAAGGCTGTAGGCCTAAAGTCCTCATCGACTGTGCATTCACATCTGAACCAGCTTGAAGAGGCTGGTTACATACGAAAAGATGCAACGAAACCGAGGGCTATAGAACTTTGTTCTGATGCCATGTCTGGGACTATTGCTGAGCGTAGACCCACCCGACACGTTCCTCTCGTTGGTGACGTAGCTGCGGGAACCGATGTTTTAGCCCAAGAAAACGTTGAAGAGTTTGTGCCAGTTTCTCAAGACTTTACGGGAGACGGTGAGCTTTTCATGCTAAGGGTCCGTGGAGAATCGATGATCGAAGCAGGGATCTTAGATGGCGACTTTGTCGTTGTTTGTAGACAAGCAACTGCTTCAAACGGAGAAATAGTAGTTGCCGGGATTCCTGGCGAAGAAGCCACTATAAAGACCTTCACTCAGGCCGGCCCAAAAGTTACTCTTTTGCCTGCAAACAGTGATTTAGAGCCAATGGAATTTGCTGCTGACGAAGTCACAATCTTTGGTCGAGTTGTGACAGTTCTGCGACGACTCTGAATAGATTCAGAAATATTATCGATTACTGAGGCAACCGCTAGGTGATTGTGATCAACTAAATCCCGTGTTCACTCCCTCACCGCTTCCGCCCTCAAACCTAAATACTTCCGAATCGGTATGGATTCCTGTCCGATCAGGAACCATCTTTGTGGAACCGGGTGGTGGACTGGTTAAGTCCTCGGAGCAGCCGATCGCTGCTCCGACAACATTTTTGGGTTCACTCGATGGTTACGGCGTTTACGCAATCGATCTTCATGACACCTCCGAAGAGGGAGATCTTGAACCTGTCAATTTACGAAAACTGTACGGAAGAATCCCTGATGAAGAATGGGTTGTTTGCGGCAGAGCTGAACAAATTGTTAATTACGACAGGACACATGTCTACTGCGGACGCTGCGCTACTCCAACTAACACCAACGCGCATGACCGAGGAAAGGTCTGCCCCAATTGCAAACACATGGCTTTCCCGAGGCTCAGCCCAGCGATGATCGTTCTCGTAGAACGCGAAGACGAAGTGTTATTAGCGTGGGGCAGACAGTTCCCTGGCCGTTTTTTCAGCACACTTGCAGGATTTGTTGAACCGGGAGAAAGCCTTGAACAGGCCGTTGAACGAGAGGTCATGGAAGAGGTCGGTCTTTCGGTCTCAGACATTAAATATTTCGGCAGTCAGCCTTGGCCTTTCCCTCATTCTCTAATGTGCGGTTTTCACTGCACCTACAGCGGCGGGGAAATACTGATTCAAGAAGAAGAGATAGTCGAAGCTGGGTGGTTTAAAGCTACTGATCTCCCGCCCTGCCCAGTTGGCGGGATGTCTATAGCGGGGTGGCTCATTAAAGATTGGCTTGATCGGCAAAAAATTAGCTAGCTCAAAAATATTTTACTTCCGAACTCGGATAACTCCCTGCTGAGCAACGGTAGCAACAAGTAGCCCTTCGGCATCGAAAACGTCTCCGGTAGCTAGCCCCCTAGTTCCTCTAATCTGGTGGGGAGCTAAATCGAAAAGAAGCCATTCGTCAGCTCGTACCGGCCTATGGAACCAGACTGCATGGTCTAATGAAGCCGCCATATAAACGTCGTCCCAACTTTCGCCCGCCTTATCGCTTAGGAGCGAATTAGCTGGATGGGCGCTAACAACTGCGTCCATCGCGTTGGTATCTGACAGATACGCTAACGCAGCAAAATGGTCATCAACGGTATCAGGTAACGTGTCGGTGAATCTAGCCCACACTCTATGACGAGCTGGGTCTGTAGATTCTGATTCCAGACGTGCATCTAACCCAATACCCCATTCTATTTTCTCGGAATCAGCGGGAGATCGAACATCATGCGGGAAAATTGAAGTTGATACGTCAGGTCCTTCCTCATCGCGTTGAAAAGAACAAGACAAATTCAATATTGCTCCCCCGCTTTGGCGAGCTACTACCCGGCGAGTAGAGAAACTTCTGCCATTTCGAAGCCGGTCAACTTCATAGCGCACCGGCTCGTTCGGGTCTCCACCTAAAATAAAGTAAGCATGCAAAGAATGCACGCTATGCCCCTCGACATCGATAGTGAGCATGGCAGAGCGGAGGGCTTGAGCAATCACCAGTCCGCCATAGATTCTACCCCATTCGTATGCAGGGCTCTCTCCAACAAACGCGTCAGCTCCATGCGGCTCAAGCCTTAATATTTTATTTCCGAAACCGTTTTTTTGTTCCGTCATGCTCTGAACCATATGGCGCCATTCGGGGTGTCCTCAACCGTAATACCCATCTCAAGTAACTCATCTCGGATCTGATCAGCAACCGCAAAGTTTTTTTCGGATCTTGCTTCGAATCTTCGCTTCATCATTATTTCGATTTCGACGGCAGAATCTTTGGGTTCGATCGAAGTGCCTGTATCTACAGAAATTCCGAGAACAGCAAATATGGAGATACATGCACTGGCTATCTCTGACGCATCTGCAACGTTTTCGTCATCAAGAGCGGCGTTAGCTTGCCTCATTAATCTGAAGGCGGTGTCGATCGCACTCGGAGTACTAAAATCATCGTCCATCGCTGAGATAAAACTTTTTTTAGACGCTTCATCCATTTTTGTATCTGAAATTGAGACGTCAGCTTGTGCCATTCGTCGCCCAAAAGAATCTAATCTTTTGACAGCTTCTGACGCGGCCATGAGAGACTCCCGACCCATCTCCATAGCCTTACGGTAGTGAGTCTGCAGAACTAATAGCCGAAGAGCACGAGGCCCAGCAATATCAATTGCTTCTTCCAGATTTGTGAAGTTCCCAAGAGATTTAGACATTTTTTCGCCACTGACGTTGACCATTGAGCTGTGAATCCAGTGTCGAGCGAATGGCTTTCCAAGAGCGTTTACTTGCGCTAACTCATTCTGGTGATGTGGGAACGTCAAGTCATCTCCTCCACCGTGAATATCGAACCCTTCGCCTAGGGCGCTTAAAGACATGGCTACGCACTCAGTGTGCCAACCTGGACGCCCCTTACCCCAAGGGGTATCCCAGCTTGGTTCTCCTGGTTTCGCAGATTTCCAAAGAGCGAAATCTAGCGGAGATTTTTTGGACTCATCAACGCCTACTCGGCTTCCAGCATCTTCGAGAAGCTGATCGAGGGAACGTCCAGCTAATTTTCCGTAACTAGTATCGTTTTCAACTGAAAAGTAGATTCCTTTGCCTTTCAGTTCGTAAGCAGCATCATTTTTTAGAAGCTGGTCAATCACTTCGATCATGCCTTCAATGAATTGGGTTGCGTGTGGTCGAGAGTCAGCGGGCAGTATCCCTAATCGAATCATTTGTTTGTCGTAAGCAACTGTGAACTCGGCAGCTACGTCTGATTCAGTTCTGTTCTCTATTTCTGCTCGACGTATGATCTTGTCATCTATGTCAGTGACGTTAGAGGCCATTGTCACTGCGAGGCCTGACCACCTCAGATAGCGCCGTATCATGTCGTAAGTGAGAGCTGTGCGTCCATGCCCTAAATGTGGCACGTCGTAGACGGTTGGGCCACACACATACATTGCTACTTCGCCGGGTTGACGCGACTCAAAGAGCACTTTACGTCGCTGCATACTGTCAAATACTTCAAGGGCCACGGCTACATCTACAAATCAGTCAATCCCTCAAAAAGGGCGGTCGAACACTGACCGATGGTACCGGACCGAATCCCATTCAAGTAGCCCTCGGATGATTGCTTGCTAAGCCACAAGAATTAGCTTCAAGAATTTCAATAAAGCTTGTAACTATTTGGGGTATGGCATCGATCGCCAGAACGCATTATGTAGCCTTTTGGGACACCGGTTTTTGACCACCAGCAATCTGTGCAGATAAGCAAGACTTCTAACGGTGGCATCTCAGTTCTGTCCGAACTAAGAAATTAGTAATTCGCGTGCATCAACCTCTCCCCCAAGGAATTCTGATGGCAAATTTTTTATACTCACTTGGCCGCTCCTGTGTACGTCACAAGCTTAGAACCATTCTGATTTGGCTTGCTACTGCTTGTGTGCTCATTGGTTTGAACAATGCTGTCGGCGGTGAACTGACTAACGGGTTCAATGTTCCGGGTTTGGATAGTCAGAAAGCATACGATTTGCTTGTAGAAGAGTTCCCTCAGCAAGGAGGCATCAGCGCAAACGTTGTCGTTAAAGCCCCAGAGGGCACAACTCTAAGCGAAGACACACAACAGAACGCCATCCAAAATCTTTCCGCCGCTTTGCTTAGCTTTTCGGATGTCGAATCGATAGTTCCTCCAATGTTCGGGGTGACTATCAGCGAAGATAACACCATCGGTCTTTTCACTGTTCAACTGGTCTCTGAACAAATTCCGACATACGCAACCATTGAACGGTTGCAGGAAGTAGCTGTTACAGCTTTAGCTGGGAGCGATGCTATCCAAATAGAATTCGGTGGCGATCTTTACAATGTCGCAGATGAACCCGAGACGGGTGTTGGTGAAGCGGCGGGGCTAGTAATGGCTGTCGTCATTTTGTTACTCGCTTTTGGCAGCGTGGTAGCTATGGGACTACCAATAGGGATAGCGCTGTTCGGTTTAGCTATTGGAATCGGTGGGATCATCGGACTGGTAGCTATAGCCATGGACGTTCCGGAATGGACACCCAATTTAGCGTCGATGATTGGGCTTGGCGTCGGAATCGACTATGCGTTGTTCGTTGTAACCAGATTCCGGGAAGGCCTAGCTGATGGTCTAACAGTTGAAGACGCTGCTGGGAGAGCGAACGCTACCGCTGGACTTTCAGTAATTTTTGCCGGTGGCACAGTAATGATCGCCATTTTGGGTCTTTGCATGGCTGGGATTCCTTTCATGACGGCAGCAGCAGTCGCTGTATCAATTGTCGTGGCCATACTCGTCATTGCCTCAGTAACTCTCCTCCCGGCGATGTTGGGCTTAGCAGGACATCGGGTTAACTCCAAAAAAGTTCGTAATCGCAGTGTTAAGGAGATACCCGATGCCAGTAAACGCTGGTTGGCTTGGGGGAATCACGTATCGAAATTTGCTTGGCCATATTTAATTGGGACCACCGTGTTGCTCATTGGGTTGACGGCTCCAGTATTAAAGCTAGACCTCGGATTTCCCGATCAAGGCAACAGTCCACAAGACTCGACCGCTCGGAAAGCCTACGATCTCTTGACCGAAGGGTTTGGGGCTGGTTTTAATGGCCCACTCGTTGTTGCCATCGATACATCCATAGTGGACAAGGCTGAGATACCTGGCCTTGCCGCTGCCATCACAGAAGATTCTGGTGTTGCATTCGTTCAGACACCTCAGTTCAGCTCAGTAGGTGAAGCTGCGAGCATCATTGTTATCCCAGTTACCGCTCCCCAAGCTAAAGAGACTTTAGATCTTCTAACACGCATAAGATCTCAGATTTTTCCAAACATTTTAACCAACCCACAAGGCGCTCATGTTGGCGGCGGGACCGCTTCTTTCTCAGATGTGTCTGATCGGGTTGCAGGTAGAACACCCATATTCATAGCATCAGTGATCTTCCTGAGTTTCATTCTCCTCATGCTGGTTTTCAGGTCGATTTTAGTGCCAGTCAAAGCCGCTATTTTGAACTTACTTTCGATAGGTGCCGCTTACGGAGTTTTGGTTATGGTATTCCAGTGGGGCTGGGGTCTTAGCATCATCGGCCTCTCAGAACCTGTTCCGATTGTTTCGTTTATCCCAATGTTTATGTTCGCTATCCTTTTTGGGCTTTCGATGGACTACGAAGTGTTTCTGCTTAGCCGGGTCAAAGAGGAATACCTAATACACAAAGACAACACGCGTAGTGTCATCTTCGGTATCTCGAACACCGCACGAGTGATTACATCAGCTGCGCTAATAATGATTGTTGTGTTCTTAGGGTTCGTAACTAACGCAGACCCGATACTCAAGATGATGGGGCTTGGCTTAGCGACGGCAATATTTGTTGATGCAACTATTGTTCGTGTAATTCTCGTTCCGGCTTCGATGAAACTCATGGGTGACGCTAACTGGTGGTTCCCGAAGTGTCTAAGTTGGTTACCGCGTCTGGATATCGAAGGCGAAACAGGTTTACCTGAACGCCAATACGAGTTAACTGATCAAAGTACTTAACGTCCAAACGGTTAGATTATGGGCAGCATGCAGACCTAGGCCAGCGAACCATCCGTAACGAATACGTCCGATCGTAAATACTAGCCCTAGCCACAGCTGTGGACTGACCACAAAAGGTGCTGCCAGGATCGCTCCAAGTGACCAGTCAACTTCGAAATTCACTAAATGAACTAACCCAAAAATAGTTACAGCAATCCAAATAGGCCACTTCGGATTGTCACGCCACCAGTTCTCGGCGCTTTGTTTCAAAGGTCGCATTGCCCAGACAGACAAAGAAATTATTGAAATGATGATTAACGGCCAGGCGACCATTAGGGCCCCAATAGCGCAACTCAACGCGACAAGCGGTAACGAAAGGTTTGCTTGCAGCGGTAATCTATATGTCACTTCTTCGAGAAGGGGAGCTAGCAACACCACCAGCAATATCTGCTGCCAAGAAGAGTACAAATCAAGTTCTGATTCCAGGATACTGGTGTACCCAGCTGCTTCAGATACTGCTGCAAATAGCTGCCACGCAGCGAGCGCGCCGACAAAACCACAAAAGAAAAGAATCGTTAAGCCTTTTAACCGATGTTGCGACTTTCCGGCTCTTAGCCAGTCCGGGCTGCGAACAAAACGAAAGCTGAGGCGAGCGTCCTCGCTAGCCGAATCGTTTTCCATACACCACTTACTTTCGAATCATGACGCCTTAGGACTAAAGATCTCCAGCTTAACTGTGAAACTTGAACTCGACTCTTGCCGGCGTCACGCAACAGCCATGCACAAAACAAGAAGCGCGAGCTAGACCACTCCCCCTCGTCTTCGCTTAACAGATTGCTCTTAATCTTGAGCCAGTGCTGCTTTTTGCTCAGCAGTCAACATAGAGAATCGAGATGGATCTGAGTTGAGGGCGCTTCTGGCCTCCGCAGACAAACTCTTCAATTGACTTGTAGAAAACCCTGCCATGGAGTCATTAGATAAGGCTTCAATTTGAGTTGCATCGAACCCTGCCATGGAGTTATTAGATAAGGCTGCAATTTGTTCTGGCGATATCACGCCTAAAGCATCCTCGCTCATTGCACTAATTTGAGAAGATCGAAATTCTTCAAAAGCCGAGCTACTCATCTTTTCTAACTGAATAGAAGATATTGCGCTCACTGCATGCGGCGACAATTGGCTAAACTGCTTCGAAGTTACGGCTACCGGTTGTAAGAAAGTCGCTTCGAGATTTACGTTGTTCAGAAGATCGGCATCTGGT
>Ga0308019_10000116_pt1 | contig 46811 bp, 31 predicted proteins | sample Neamet284_FD_203135 | JGI IMG/M metagenome (GOLD analysis project Ga0308019, IMG submission 203135) | Marine microbial communities from water near the shore, Antarctic Ocean - #284 | ecosystem: Environmental > Aquatic > Marine > Unclassified | place: Southern Ocean | collected 2014-10-01
GGGGTGTCAAGTATCGGAGGTAATCTAAAATGTCTGATAAAAAATACTTTGTTCTCATGGAGAACGGAAAAGATACGAGCCAGGTTTTTGCTAGCAAACAACCCCGTGGTGCGGCCCTTAAAGCTGCTACCCGCGGACACCAAAATATACGCCTACGAGAGCGTGGCACCAAGCGTGTTCACGTCTTCACCGGCAGCATTAGCATGGTACCAAAGCCAGCAAATGGACCTGCTTGGCTCCCTGATAAGATCAAGAAGGCTAACGTCAAGAAGTCCGGAATCGAACACCTTTGATTCCATAACGACTTGATTGTCTGTTTTTCAAATTTGAAGATTCAAATTTGTCCCCGCAAGGGTCGCCGCTTCATCTCCTTCTTCGGAGGGTTTTGAAGCCTCAATTTCCTTTCTTCACCGGCCATTCTGCAATCCACAGCGCAAGCCATATCATTCCAAGTTGAGCTATTGCTCGAACCATATGACCTGATGTTGTAAAATCAGTGTCTCCGATAGAAATATCATTGACCCACATGTTCAAGTTTGCCCAATAGACCATGACGAGAAATATCCCAGTCGAAAATCCCGCTCTTCTTCTTGAGACGGGCGCTATCATTCCAAATCCAAGAATCATCTCGACAAGCCCACTGACATACACCCAGAACTCAGGAACACCGAGAAGTTCAGGAACGATCGGTGTGAAAAAAGCAGTATTTGTGAAGTGCTGAATTCCAATCCAAACGAACATTGCACCGAAACCAAGGGCAGAGACTTGACGAATCCGTTCCAATGCCTGTGGCAAAAAACCGCCTCAGTAACGGACTTTTTGCCGAGTAAGGGTTCGCCAAATACGCTTTAGAGGGTCATAATAGCGGTCAACAACTCTTTCCTTTAGAGGAATGATAGCATTGTCGGTAATGTTGATTCCCGCTGGACAAACATCAGTACAACATTTTGTGATGTTACAGTAAGCAATACCAAACTCCTCCTTGATTTCTGGAACACGGTCTTCTTGGTCCATTGGGTGCATCTCAAAGTTGGCAAGACGGACCATTGTTCTTGGTCCACCGAATACATCGAACTTCCGATATTCTCTAAGAACGTGGCATGTGTCTTGGCAGATAAAGCATTCAATACATGTTCTAAATTCTTGAGCACGCTTTGCTTCAAATTGACTGAATTTCCAATCCGGTTCATCCGGTCCTTTGATTGGAGCAACAGCCTTAGCCATTTCATAATTCCAAGAAACATCGGTTACAAGATCCTTGATATGTGGGAAGGCTTTCATTGGCCGTACAGTAATTACTTCACCTTCAGGAGTTTCTTCGATGATGTCACTCATTCGAGTCATGCACATCAATTTTGCTTTACCATTGATTTCAGCACTGCATGAACCACACTTGCCCGCTTTACAATTCCAGCGGCATGAAAGGTCAGGCTCTTGCTCATGTTGAATACGATGAATACAATCGAGAAGAACCATGCCTTCATCCAATTCAATTTCATATTCTTTTAATTCGCCTTCGCCTTCTTGGCCTCGGAAAACTTTCAATTTTATATCGGTCATAATCAGGCCTCCTTCTTTGAACGGTCAAGTAATTCCTCTAATTCTTCAGGGGGTTGAGATAACTCTTCTTGACGAATTTTGATTTCAGAATCATCCTTCCAAATTACATTTGTTGTGTGACTCCACATTCCGGTATCTGGCTCTGGGAAATCATCCCGAGTATGTCCGCCACGGCTTTCAGTACGAGTGAGTGCGGCAAGTGTACAGGCAGAAGAAATTTCGACCATATTTTGTAAATCTAGGGCTTGATGCCATCCAGAATTATAAACCATTGATTTTCCGGAACTTGTATTTCCAATTCTCTTTCTGAAATCATCGAGATCAGTTAATGCGCTTTTCAACTCAGACTCTGTTCGAATGATTCCAACCTTGGCTTGCATCATATCTCGTAATTCATCATATACGCGACCTGGGTTTTCACCGTTTTCTCTGTTTAGAGGTTCTAAGTTTGCTTTGATAGCACTTTCTATTTGCTTTGTATCATGTTTCGGTTGTTCAAGGTCAGTAGAACGCTTTGCGGCATATTCTCCAGCTCTCTTACCAAATACGATGAGGTCTGAAAGCGAGTTTCCACCAAGACGGTTTGCGCCATGCAAACCACTTGCAACTTCACCAGCAGCGAATAATCCACTAATTGTTGATTCTTGAGATTCAGCATCAACTCTCACTCCACCCATTACATAGTGTGCAGTTGGACCAACTTCCATCGGTTCCTTGGTTATGTCAACACCCGCAAGTTCTCTAAATTGGTGGTGCATACTTGGAAGTTTTGCGATAATTTCTTCAGCACTGCGTTGATTTGCAATATCGAGATATGCTCCACCATGTGTTGAACCTCGACCTTCTGCAACCTCTTTGTTAATCGCCTTAGCAACAACGTCACGGGTGAGTAATTCCGGAGGGCGTCTTACGCTTGCTTTTTCACCAGCAACAACTTGTCTGACCCATTCTGTAGCCTCTTCTTCGGTTTCAGCGTGGTCGCCCTTGAACATATCAGGGACATTGTCAAACATGAATCTTTTTCCTTCCGAATTACGCAGAACACCACCTTCGCCACGAACACCCTCAGTGACCAATATTCCTCTTACACTCGGCGGCCAAACCATTCCAGTTGGATGGAATTGAACGAATTCCATATCGATTAATTCGGCTCCTGCATTAAGAGCGAGTGCGTGTCCATCCCCGGTATATTCCCAAGAACCTGAACAAACAGACCAGCATCGAGTAATTCCACCAGTCGCTAAAACAGTTGACTTTGCTGAGTAAGCATGCATTGCTCCATCAACTCTATTGTAAGCAACACAACCAATACAGGTTCCGTCGTCATTTTGAATGAGATGGCTTACAGTATATTCCATGAAAATATCAATGCCTGAATGAATTCCCTTTTCTTGTAGGGTTCTAATTATTTCTAAACCAGTGGAATCGGCAACGTGGGCCAAACGTGGGTAAGTATGCCCACCAAAGTTTCTCTGATTGATTAATCCAGCTGGCGTTCGATCAAAAACCGCACCCCATTGTTCAAGTTCACGGATTCTATCAGGGGACTCTTGAGCATGGATTTGTGCCATGCGCCAATTATTGAGGTATTTCCCACCCTTCATGGTATCTTTGAAGTGTGTTTTCCAACCATCTCTGTCATCTGCATTTCCGAGGGCAGCAGCAGCGCCACCCTCAGCCATAACTGTGTGTGCCTTGCCCAAGAGAGATTTGCAAATGATTGCAGTTTTGGCACCACTCCGTGCGGCTTCAATTGCAGCTCTTATTCCAGCGCCTCCGGCGCCTATAACGACTACATCGTAATCATGAGTTTCGTAATCACCCATTCAAAGACCTCCTAAAAGCACGACATCAGTCCACCAGCCTTCTGTGCAGGCATAGATGTAGAAATCAGAGAACATAACCCAGAAGAGGGAATAAATAGCCCACTTGTTATGGTTCTTGTTGAGTTTGGTACAACTCTTCCAACAGGCTTCTGCAACCGCGCCGCCTCCATTGCGGAAACGGTTTCTAATTCCGCCGATTGCGTGACGGAATGAATGGCAACCAAGTGTATATCCACCGAGCATTATTACGTTTAGAAAGAGAACAAGAGTTCCGACTGATATTCCATAGGAAGTAGCCCCTCCATCAGCATGGAATTGTGTTGCCAATAACACATCGTAGGCTAGAACGAAGAGATATGCAACTGCAATATACATGAAATAGCGATGAATATTCTGGAATAAAAAGAGTCGACTCTCTCCTTTGTAATCGCCAAATGGTGTGCTTACTGCACATGCTGCTGGGCTTACCATAAATGAACGATAGTATGCCTTGCGGTAATAGTAGCAAGTACCACGGAATCCAGCCGGAATGAACAATATGAACATTGCCGGGCTCATCCACCAAAGGCTTTCAGGAACCCAAGAACCAAGACCTTCTTTGCCAGGAACGACCAGTGGAGAAAACAAAGGTGAAAGGACATGGCTGCCATTGGACTCTATCGCCAAGGTCTGACATTCGGTAATGACTCCGCTTGCGGCACCGCAGGCCGAGTTGCCGAACTCACTGAAAATCCAGAAATCTGCTTCCATGAACCCGCGCCATGTAGCATAGAGAACAGCGATTCCAAGATAGACGCCCATGGCCAGTGGAGACTTCCACCAATTGTCTATACGGTCTGTTTTTCCTAATCCTCTTTCCATTGGTAGATGTCTTGCTTCAACCACAATAATTCCCCTCTATATTGCCCTAGTGACTTAGGCTTTTGATAATATGCCTATACCTATCTCAACCGAGGATGGGGCAATTGACTTCAGCGCCGGCCAAGGTTTTTTTAGGTTCACTCTTCAATCACCTGTTGTTGAAAAAACGAGAATCCATCATCAAACACTGTTTCATTCGCCCAATATGTTTCCGATTGCCAAGCAAGAACACCATTTTCAGCAATGACCTGAAGAGTTGGCGTACCAGGATTTCCATAAGCAGAATAAATTGATGTGCCTGTATTTTCACCAGTTTCGAAATCATAGACTTGAGTCTCAGAGGTTGGAATGATTATTTTCCAAGGTGTGTAATGTGCAGATTCATTGTTCGTACCAAAAACATCCATCACTTCATCTTCCGATTCCAATTCCGCCCAACGATGTACACTGACAAGAGTCATATTGGAATCATTGAATATCCCAGCGTCCATTTTCTCACGAATCATATCGGTCCAGTCGTGACAACCCGTACATCCTGCTCCAATCCAGAGCAGCATGACAGGTCCATTTTCGAGTTCCTCTTTCAAATTAAAAAGAGTTCCACCATCTTCGGTTCGGCCGAGAGTGGCAGATTCGAAAGTGAGTTCAAAAGGAAGTACCTTTGCCTCAGTAGAACTGTCTAGTTCATCCCCTTGAAGTTCGATACAGCCAGGTGTGAGGAGAATGGCAGTAACCAACGCAAAGACAAGTTCACGCAGCATGCCCGTCACCAGATACAATGGTATTCGCCTGAACTGGCGTTGGAGCTTGTTTCTTCACTTTCGGTCGTCGAACATCTTTGAACCATGAATCAACACCGTTCCAATCAGCACGGATTCCAAGATCTGCGAGTAGAAGTTTACTACTGATCCGAGCACTTTCAAAAATGGTAGGCAATCCACTGCCGGGGTGAGTACCACCACCAACAATATACAGATTATTTGCTTCTTCAAATCGATTATGAGGACGTCGCCAAAGCATTTGTTTGAGGTCGTGTGTAAGGTTGAATACCGCACCCCGATAGACGTCAGAAGCGCTCCAGTCATCTGGTGTTACGATTGTTTCCGAAACAATGTGATCGGCGATATCGTCGTATCCAAGTTTGCCGAGTTGCTTGACAATGAGTTCTCGATAGTCATCTTTGATGTCATCCCAAACAATAGAGTCATGTGTATTTGGGACAGGGACAAGCACATAGATGGTAGATTGGCCTTCTGGTGCGAGACTGTCATCTGTCATACAGGCGTTTTGAACATAAACTGAAGGATCATCCCATGTCATACGGTGTTTGGTAATATCTTCGAGATTCTGTTCGTACGAAGTCGAGGCATAAATTTGATGGTGTGGTAGATCATATTGTTTGTCAATACCTAAGTAGAGCATAAAAGTCGAGCAGGAGTAACCTTTCTTCTCAAGTTTCTTGTTCGACCATTTCTTTCTCTTTTCATCGGGGACAAGCGTGGTCATAGCATGGGCAAAGTCTGCATTGATGACGACTTTATCTGCGAGAATTTCTTCTCCTTCAATACGGACCCCTACAACGGTTTTACCTTCATACATCAAGGACTTAACAGGAGTATTACAGCGAATCTTGACGCCGAGCTCTTCTGCAATTTCACCCATGCGGGCAGTAATACTTCCGAGTCCACCTTTTGCATGGAAGATGCCGTGTTCGTATTCTAAGAAGGCAAGGATTGTGAACAATGAAGGTGCATGAAAAGGGCTCATCCCAAGATATTTTGTTTGAAATGACATAGCCAGACGAACTCGCTCATCGTCGAAATGCTTGCTTAAATCACCAGCAACACTGGACCATGGTTTCAACACAGTCGCAACGCGAATTGCACGCTTGGTTAATACATTGAGAGGACTTGTCCACGGAGTCTGAAGGCATTGTTTGGAGAATTCGAGTTTCTTACGGTTTTGAATGACATACTTTTTGAAACCATTCGCGTTCTTATCGCCTGCTAACTCGCGAATACGCTCAGTCATTGAATCAAGATTACTTGTGGCGTCAATGTGCCCACCTGCTCCAAACACCAATCGGTACATTGGGTCGAGAGGCATTAATCCAAGTTCTTTGTGAGCATCACGCCCAATCGCTTGAAAAATCTCTTCGATCACTTCAGGATAATGGAAAAATGTTGGTCCACGGTCAAATGTGAAGCCGTCTTTGTGGACGAGTTTGGTTCGGCCCCCTACTTTCTCTTCTTTCTCTAAGATGGTTACATCGATACCAGAATGGGCGAGTAGTAAGGCGCTTGCAAGTCCGCCGGGGCCAGACCCTACAATGAGTGCAGTTGGTTTATTCAAATGAGGCATAGCATGAGGTTCAAGATTGAACATATAAAGAACCGTTTACGGCCTTAGAAATGAGGCATATACCCCTGCCTCGGTATTCTCGTCTACATACTTTCTTCTCATCATTCAATAAGCATGATAAGTGGCCCCATAGTGGAATGGACACAGCCTTAGGTTGGACGGTGATATTATGGCCGATTGGAGTTCAAAGAATCCGTACATGACTCAAATCACTGAGAATTATGTTCTCAATGGCGAGGGGTCCAGAAAGGAAACCCGTCACATCGTCTTCGCACTTGGGGATTCAGGCCTTGACTACAAAGTTGGTGACGCACTTGGAGTTGTATCTGAAAACCCACCTCATATTGTTGATGAGTTAATTGAAATTCAAGGTTGGGACCGTGACCAACTCGTCGAGACTCATAATGGCGAACGTGATATTTACACTGCCCTCAAAAAGGATTTTGAAGTTCACCTGGCGAATAAAAAATTCGTCCAATCCCTCGCTGGAAAGGTCATCGCTTCGGGAATGAAAATTTCAGTTAAAATTGTTGCACGTAGCCGCTCAGGCGAAGAATGGCAATCTTCGGAAACCTCATCTCTACCACCCGGTCTTGCTTCGAGTAAAGCCTCCGAAGACCCTTTTGCAAAGGTCGAGGCTCTCCTCGGCGATGAAAAAGCAGTTGTCGATTATCTGTGGACCCGCGATTACGTCGATATTATGCGTGAATTTGATGTCAAGTATTCTCCTGAGGAATTCTTCCAATTAGCTGCAAGACTTAAACCGCGTTTGTATTCGATTGCTTCATCGCATGATGCACATCCTGGTTTTGTAGAATTAACAGTTGCTATTGTTCGATTCGAGTACCATAATAGGGCACGTGGCGGATTGTGTACACAATACTTGGCGGATGAAATTGATACAACCGATCAACCGGTTGGTGTCTTCATGTCGCCTACTCGTTCGTTTATTCTCCCAGATAACAAGGATGTCGATATCATCATGGTCGGGCCTGGAACGGGAATTGCTCCATTTCGTGCATTCATGGAACAGCGCGTTTTCGATGGCGGCAAGGGCAAAAACTGGTTATTTTTTGGCGACCAATCTTCGAAAACTGAGTATTATTACAAGGAACAGATCGAAGGTTGGCTGGACAGTGGCGACCTCTATCGATTTACCACTGCTTGGTCCCGAGACCAAGAAAAGAAAATCTATGTTCAACACCGCCTTAAAGAACAAGGTGAAGAGATTTGGCAATGGTTTGAAAACGGTGCTTATTTCTACATCTGTGGCGATAAGACCTACATGGCGAAAGATGTTCATCGAGCATTGATTGAAATCGCAATGGAACACGGTGGAATGTCTGAAGAAGATGCAACCCACTTCATTGGAACAACAATGATGAGGGAAGAGAAGCGTTACTTGCGTGACGTCTACTGATTCGTTGCTTTACTAAAATAAAAAAGGCCCACTCTCTCCTAAGAAGGAAGAGAGGCTGCTTCCCAAACCATTCAGGTTCGGTGTGAACTCAAAGAGAAAAGAAATGTCACTCTGCGCTTGAATCTTCGGCTTCGGCGAAGATCATTTCGTCAATATTGATGCCGATAAAAGCAGTCAAAAAGTACGAGAAATGCTTTCTTAACTTATTCGAGCCCTTCTTCTGGTAACGGGACGCTGGTCACAGGGATTCCTTTTTCAATTGCTCGTTCTTCCATACGCTTGGTCCAAATAGAGTTTGGACCTGGGAAGGAGAGCATGTGTGTTGCCCGTGAGAGCATGGTTTGAGCCAAAGTCGCAACAGCTTCTGGACGACCAGAATCATGTGCTGAACTGGGACGTGGTGCTGTCCAAGCCTCGCTGAATACCGCGAGTTGGATGTTGTTATTGTCGGCCCATCGTTCAGCGAGATAATCGACACCACTTGCGCCGCCAAGGATGATGAGGTCGGGATAACTATTGGCTTCTACCCATTGTTCAAGTTGTTCTTCGAGCCATGCATAGTCGTAAAACTTTGAATTTCCACAAATGATCAAATTTACAATTCGGCCATCTCGATTCAAATCAATTCCAGCCAAGCGGTCGAGGGCCTCTGCTCCGGTTTGGGGTTTCCGCGTCATGTTCTTGAATCGAAGTCATGTGCTATCAAACTTGTGGGGTGTTTCTATAAACTAGACCAAAAATCCGTGTTTTCAACCGCTTTATGTCAAAAAAAGTCAGAAAATCACGGATTCGGTGAAGAAAACGCAGTCTCTGAAAAAGCCCTTTTTACGATTTTTGAACCGTTGGCATCATAGAGTAATTACGCTTCGACTCTTTTATGGCATTCAAACGCGTACTCATTGCCAACCGTGGTGAAATTGCTCTACGAATACTTCGAACCCTACGTGATATGGGTATTGAAGCGGCTATTATCCATGGTCGAGAGGACCGGTTATCACTCCCCGTTCGATTTGCAGATGTAGCCTATGCGAACTACAAACAAAATCCATTGGATACATACCTCGACATCGAATCAGTGATTCATGCTGCCAAAGAAATGGGTTGTGATGCAGTGCACCCTGGCTACGGCTTTCTTGCTGAAAACGCAACATTTGTTCGCCGGTTGAAGGAAGAAGGAATTACTTTTATCGGCCCATCCGCAGAGGTTATCACCCTGCTTGGAGATAAAATCGAAGCAAGAGCAGCAATGGAAGCGGCGGGTTTACCAACTGCAAAAGGTTCATCAGAATCGATTTCCGATGCGGCTGTTGCATCTGCATTGGCAGAGGATATTGGCTACCCAGTCATCATTAAAGCAGCAGCAGGCGGCGGTGGAATCGGTATGCAAATCGTCGAGAAGTCCGACGAATTTGAAAACGCTTTGAAATTGTGTCAATCCCGAGCCCGTTCCGCTTTCGGAGATGAACGAGTCTTTGTTGAGAAATATATCCAAGGTGCCCAACATATCGAATTCCAAGTTCTCGGAGATGGCAAGAAGGCCATTCATTTTGGTGAACGATTTTGTTCTATTCAACGCCGTCATCAAAAGTTGGTTGAAGAAGGTCCTTGGCTCAGTGACGAAGAGCGTGAAGAAATTGGCGCATTGGTTTGCAAGGGTGCAGAATCAGTCGGATACAAGGGTTTAGCGACCTTTGAATTCCTGCGTGATGCAAATGGCGATTTTTACTTTCTTGAAGTCAACCCTCGAGTCCAAGTTGAACACACAGTGACCGAATTAATCACCGGTTACAATTTGGTTGAACTCGGTATACGTGTTGCTCAAGGAGAATCTCTTCCTCTTACACAGGAGGATGTTGTTTTACGAGGGCATGCGATTCAATGCCGACTCAATGCCGAAGATCCGCGTAAATTTATTCCAAGTCCTGGTCGGCTTTGGGAATGTCATTTTCCTTCAGGCTATGGGATTCGAGTTGATACCCATGCTTATCCCGGATACGAAATGCCTGGTTGCTTTGATTCACTCTTAGCCAAATTGTTAGTTTGGGGTAAGGACCGAGAGGATGCTGTGAAGCGTATGCGAACCGCTTTGGATGAAACTGTAATTACAGGGGTTGAACATCTGATACCACTCCATCGACGAATAATGGATGAAGAAGATTTCTTACAACGAAACATCACTATTCAATATATTGACATGCATCAAGAGCTCCTCGGTTGAGCACTTGGATGAAACGAAAGGGACAAGTAGCGTTTTCCACTGGCCTTACCATGGATGTATTAATCGTCGGTAGTATTGCCTATGACAGTGTTGCTTCTCCACTTGGTCAAGTCGAAGACACATTAGGTGGTTCAGCAAGCTATGCCGGTCTTGCATGTTCGTTTCATGCCAAGCGTCTCTCGCTTGAGCATGTAGGGCTTGTTGGCGTGGTCGGTGAGGATTTTGCAGAGAAAGACCGAACCCTGTTAGCCGATTGTGGTTTGGATCTTCGTGGAATCGAAACAGCAGAAGGTGAGACGTTCCGCTGGACAGGCTCCTATCACGGGACGATGGCTGAAGCACAAACTCATGAAACGCATCTCAACGTGTTTGAGCACTTTGAACCAAAGGTTCCAGTTTCACATCAATCGCCTCAAATTACCTTTTGCGCCAATCTCCACCCTGCTCTCCAAGCCAGCGTTCTCCAACAAGCGATACCCCAACGCCTTTCAATGCTTGATACGATGAATTTATGGATTAATATCGCTCGTGATTCATTGGTTGAAGTGATGCAAAAGGTTGACATCATTATCATCAATGATGGTGAAGTCCGAATGTTGGCAGATGATGAAAATTTGATTCGCGCAGCTCGAAAGGTTATCGAAATGATTGGAGTTCAAACCCTCGTCGTGAAGCGTGGTGAACACGGAGTCATTGCGTTCCATGGCTCTGACATCATTTCACTTCCTGCATTCCCTACTGAGAAAGTAGTCGACCCAACTGGATGTGGCGATACCTTCGCAGGTTCGATTGCAGCCCATTTGGCTTCGGGTTCCGGTGCTTTGAGTCGAGATGAATTACGACAGGCGTTACTCGCTGCAACCGTAAGTGCAAGCTTTACGCTCGAATCATTTGGTATCGAAGGTTTACATTCGATGACAGAAGAACGATTTAATCAACGCCTGTCAATGTTTAGACAAATGCTCAATTGATTTAGAGATCGATTCGTGGAAGGCCTGCTTTTCCAGCATGTTCTGCATGGTGTGTTTTGCTGTCTTTGAGCGCATCGAACGATATCTCATCGAGCACAGGTGCTAATTCTTGTATTTCTTGCGCCTCTTGTTCTACAAAAGTATTGCGCCGTTTCATATGTGCAAGCATAAGTTGAACTTCTTGGTCAGGTAATTTCCCTCCACGCCTTTCAGATAAATTTCGAATCGATTCAATTGATTCTTCTTGAAGATTTTGAGCCGAACGTTGTCGAAGTTCTTGAGTTGAAGAGGAACCGCTGGTTCGATGAGCAGTAGTACGACCATTGAGCAATCTACTTGCCAAACCTGTAGCGTTCTCGAACAGTTGTGCTGCTGCAGGAACTACCATTTCCCGAAACCTGTTTGTTTGTCCAGTTTGGGAACGAATCTTCGGACGAAGACGAGTTTCTGGACGAGTAGCACTTTTTGGGCGTAATCGACTGTTGATGTTTTGACCCCGTGGTTTCTTTTGAGTTTGAATCATCGGGATCTCTGGAGTTTCACGTCGTGCATTCTCAATGAGTGATGATTGCTCCTCAACTTCAGAATGTGGAAGGAGTGCATCAGGTGAACGGAACGCCTCAAAATCCGAATGCGTCTCCATGTTAGTCGATGCATTATGACTCGGGACATGGGCCCCCTCCCTCCCAACAAAACTCGGCATGAACGTACTTGGCAATTCAGTCGGGTGAGGTGATTGGTATTCGTGAGGCATATCGGCATTGGTCGCCTGTACGATGTGATGGTAGGAAGATGCCGGTAACTGGTTTGAATAAGCAGGTTGAGGTGCATGAGGGTGAGCAATAAATTGCTGACCATGAGGCTGATACTGTTGAGGGGGTTGGCTCTGAGAGGTTCCAAGCGAATTACGTCGGTCGTGTGCATTCGCAATTCCACGCTGTAAAAGTCCATGTTCCATGGTAGGATGAACCGGTTGTTCCGCTCTGTTTTCACCATGGATCCAGTCAGCAACTTCATTTTCAGTTTCATCAAAATCTAATTCTATCCCTTTCTCCAAGCGATTGTACGAAATGACAGAGTCAGGAAGTTCATTTTCAGGAAGTTCATCTGAAAGGAATGATAATATCGATGTAGGAGCATTCAAACGAACAGGTTCCACTGGGACATCTTGGAGATTCAACAGCGCTGTACGAGGAAATTCCATGTCACGGTCAAGAATCTCTAAACCGATTCTCGCTTCTTCAAGCCCCATTCCACTTTCGAGACGTTTGAGTAATGTTGACAACCGCATCAACGAGGCATCATTGCCAGTAATTGTATGGCAGTCTCCAACATCTGTATCAAGGGTGAGTGTTGGTTTTCGCGTTCCAAGCCAACCGAGAATCATGGCAAGACCTAATGTGCCCGCCAATATTTGCAGTGTGTCTGGTATCAATATGCGTTTGGCGATGTAAATGAGTCCACAACCAAACAGTGCAAATGTAATTGGAACGAGGCGAGTATGATGATGATGCACTCGAGTTATGTTTGAGAGACGCAAGTCCAATGCATGACCGCGTCGAGTTTCAAGAGAAAGCATACGCTCATCAACTGAAGCACGTACTTTACCCGAACCTGCTAAGTGCAACGCTCTGAAGACCTCATGGTCTTCTACACTTGCAGGACCCTCATCCTGAACATTAATGCGCATCCCAGCGCGCAAACCAATTGTGCTGGGTTATCAAACCACCGATTGTTCAGTGTATTTTGGTGGCGATAACCCGACCCTTTTTTCTACGCCGAATCCTCGTTAAAGAGGGTAAGTATTGCATTCCCGATGATGCGTGGTTTTGAATCCAATTGGGCAATGAGGGTTGCTTCAGGATTCTCTCTACGAATAAATAACGGTGATTCCCAAACCACTTCCATTTCATCTCCATTGACGGCACCCACTCGGCCGACAACGAATTGTAAATCGACACTTGCGTGTACCACGTCGCCTTCAACAAGAATTCGCTTTTGGAAAGGTGACCGACTCAACTTCATTATTGAGTGATTATGAGTCACGACTGCAAGGGGTATACTGGTATTTGTTTTCTTATCTTCAATCGCAGGACGAACCAAAAGAGTTCCACTACCCAAATGTTCTTCTTTCGCATTACGTAGAGCAAGTCCAACCCGGTCACCTGCTACAGCCGCTGTCACATCATCATCCATCACCTGCAAAGATTTGGCATTTCCAGTTCCGTTTGCGGGCAGTAATATTAAATCATCATGCACATGAACTGTGCCGGATTGAACATAGCCAATGGCGACCAATCCAATTCCTTTGACGTTGAAATGCTGGTCGACAGGAATCACCAAAGGTGCTGCAGCGTTCGAAGACAAAACATCAGATATATCGGCCATATGTTGATACAAAGTATTGCGCAATTGAATGCCATCCATCGAGCCAAATGTCCACTCTCCCAAGCCTGCTTGCTCAAACAGCATTTTGACTTGATCTTCATCGACCCATTCCCCTTCTGGTGCATTGATTACCGCAATTCCTTTGGTGATATTAGCGCTGGCAAAAGCGACCAAAGACTCTCCGAGAGTTGCATCAACTCCGACTATTTCAAGAAGGCCTACACGGGCGGCTGAAAGTGCATTCAAAAAGGGGCGGAGACGTTCGGGGTATTTTGCTGGGCGGATAATGGAAAGAATACGAGGGCCATCTTGCCCAGGTTCTTTGTGGACATAGGTATGTACGTCTCTTTGGTCTGTTGCTTTCGCAATTTCGCGAGCTAAATCATCGGTTCCGATCATCGCGATATTGAGGACAGCCATGCCTCGTCCACCAATGTGAGTCACATGAAGGTAGGGGTAAATTTACATCTTCCGCTTTGCTAACATCTGTTCACGAATATTTTTTGCGTGGTCCCAATCCTCTTGTTCGGATTCATCTTCAATGACAAATTGAGGGATTGGAATTGGACGCATCATTGAATCAATGGCGACGAAAAAGAAGAACCCTTCACAAATTTTCTTCTTTTCCCAATTGGCCTTATTGACTGCTACTGCAGTCACTTTGGTGCATGCGGTATGGGTACTGGTAAAAACAACTTTTCCAGTCACTTCGAGTAAATCACCTTGTCGTGCTGGGGCAATGAACGTCAATGCATCGATCGAAATGGTTACAAATTCTCGGTGAGCAAATTTTGCACAGGCAATTCCACCTGCTTTATCCATCAGAGAAAGTAGCCTTCCACCGAACAATGTATCGTATGCATTCGTATCACCTGGAAAAACATGCTCAATGAGCATAGCGGCTTCTTTCGAGTAAGGTTCCATGGATGTGCGACGGGGTTCTCCCTCAAGAACTCATGCGGAGTTCACCCAGTCAAGAGGTGGTTTCTTGACCTTGAGGGAGTGGCACCTGTTATGGTGGATGAGAAGGTGTGTATCGCTTTGGTGTCGGGTGGCATCGATTCTCCTGTTGCGGTTGCCCGTATGCTCAAGCAAGGATGGACCATCCATCCTGTTCATTGTACACAAGAGCCGGTAACCGGGCCAGAAGCAGAGCATAAAACCATAGCATCTCTCCGTTTTTTTCTAGAAATGGAAGGTTCTATTGGTGACGCAGCACGACGTCAACTCTCAAGAAAACTAACGGTTGTTCCCGTCGCAGAACAATTGGCCTTGTTTACCGAAAGATGGTGCCATACCGAGTATTTCATCCACATGAAACGTTTGTTCAATTGTTTGGCTGACCAAGCCGGAAAAGAGGTTGATGCGACTCATATTTTGACCGGAGAAAACCTTGGACAGGTGTCATCACAAACTTTAGGAAACCTCGGGGCGATTGAGATGGTTACTTCTTTAAAAGTGTTAAGACCGTTATTGGGATTTGACAAAACTTCAATTATGCACATGGCTCAAGCGTTGGGGACATTTAATTTGAGCATCGGGCCAGAGGTATGTGATGCTCTTGGTCCATCGCTTCCAACTACAATCGCCAATTTAGAATGGCTTGAAAAAAGCGAAAATCGACTGGGTGGTTTAGACCAAATAACACTGAATGCTTGGGGCCAAAGACGAGTCGTTGAACTTTGAATTTCAGTTGTTCTAAAACCCCTCCGTAGGAGGGGCTCATTGGGGCAAGTGTCCGTTGCGATTATAGGTGAAGGAATCCTCGGACAGAGAACAGGTGAGTCTATGACCCATAATAATCAACGATTGAAAGCCCCATTGTTCCTCGTAATCTTGATGGTATTGGCACCGTTTGCAGCTGCAGCAAACGTGACTACTTTTGGAAACGGAAACGCCACCACAGATATTGTTTTGCGAGACGGCGCTGCGTTTGTAGATGCCGATTCCGGTGCAATCCATCTTCCCGCTTCCGAAACTGTAACGAGTGCTTCATTGGATATTTCGACCAGCATGGTTGAACACAGTGCGCATACCCGGATCGACCTCGATACCATGCCGCGTGTTTGGAATCCCATGTTTAACAATCAATTAACTAAATTTTCGAACACTTCTCACTTCATTTACGAAGAAGGCTCCAATGCCGTTCCAGTCAAACTGAAGGCCGAAGCATTCCTTACAGATTTCGAAGAAACCGAAGCTGGTTTCCTTGACCATCGTGGTTTTTCCCAAGACCAATTCGGTTGGGACCACGGTGAAATTGATGTCACAACCGTAGGGTCAAACTCCAACATCCCAGACTGTGCGAGTGGGCTCTATTGCTGGGGTACAGGATTAACCGATGAAGATTATTCCAATGAAGGGGCGGGCCAAAACGGTAGGTCATACCTCATGACATCAGCCTCAATTTTTGTCGACTCTTCTTTGAAAGACCACTCGGCTTACTTTGACTCGTGGCATGACCTCGATATTCAAACGGGCTCGGGTACAAACCCTCCGGTTTACTACCGAGATTGCGCCTATATGCAAATCCGTTCCTCATTCAATGATGATTTTATTGACACCGACCCTTCAGGTTTTTCTTCAATCGACATCGACCTTTCAAATTCAACTGGTATTGGTTATAGTAATGGGTACTTTGCAAGAGGGGCTGGTACGTCAAATGCAGGTCAAATCGATTCGCGATGCCAAGGCCTCGGGCAAGGTGATTACGGACTCGCTGGAACTTCTACTTCGGTTTCAAACCCAACGGGATGGGCAAATATTGGCGTCGATTTAATTCAATATGTTGGTCAATACGTTCAAATCCGTTTCATCATGGAAGATAACAATGTTGGGGGATCTGATGGTGGGAAAGCAGGTTGGTATATCGATAACTTCCGTGTTGGCGACCCATTGCCTCAATCTGCAGAAATGTCGATTAACGGTTTCCTACCATCTGTTTCAAGTGGTGTAAATCAACCGAATGGTTTCGGAATTATAACTCTTGAAACTGAAACTACCAGTTCAGCAACCATTTCTCTTGAAGTTCAAGATTCTGCGACCGGACTCATTGTTGTCGACCGTAATGGAAAGAACATGACCAACTTGCAAGGAAAAATAATCGAACTTTGGGACATTAATTCAACAATGCATCCTTCAATAAATCTCGAATTAACTTTTAATTCCGGCCCAAGCCGTCTCTCTTCACCTGTTCTTCACGGTTTCAGTATTGGGACACGAGTTGGTACTGGATTCAATCAAACCGATGCACTGACAGATAATATCATCAATGGAGTTTGGGAATCTCCTGGTAATGACATGCCGATGATTTACTCCCCCCTCGTAACTGACACCACCTATTCCCCAGTGCTTGAGCGAAGTAATTTCAATCGTCCTATTACCCGTATTACTCCTTTTATTCAAGATGATTGTTCTGAAATCCCCAACATAGACATTCTTGGTTTTGGTGGTGGAGGTGTCGGCGGTATTGAAAGCGGTACCGAGTATATTCTTTCGGAACCTTTGTTCGGTTTTATGGCCATTGTATCTTATCAAAATCCATGTAATGTCGGAGGTATTTGGTTTGATTTGACATTTGGCCACCATACTGAAAACGTCCAATTAGATGTTGCAAATGATGGACAAATAGACTGGGGCTTTGAAGAACCTGCCTTTGGCGGATTCGGACGACAAACAAATTTCTTGCAAAGCAAGATTGATGGTATCAATTACGGTCAATCCTCTTCAACGCTCACTATTGACAGCAGCGGTGTTGCTGAAGGTGCCATGTTCATGCTTCCTAAAGGAGCAGAAGTCACATCGGTCGATCTTGCCTTTGACCAAATCGGAATTCATTCAACCAATGACCCAATCGAAGGATTTGACCTTTATCTTATGTCTGGAACCCAAGAAGAACCCCTTGGTTCAATCGAGAACAGCACCCTTCTCTTCCCGGAAAATGTCGGTCAAACAATGAATCTGAAGACAGCACTCAATTCACTTCTTTCGAATGCCTTGGTCCCTATTAGCCACTACGATGCATATGGAAATGAATGGAAGACATTCCGATTGAGAGCAGACTCTCCGAATGCCTCCACCGGTGCTCAAATGATTGTCCGAGACCTCGATATCGTGTACAATTATACAGTTTCAATTAACAACGCAGATGGCTTAGACCGTGAACTGAACAAAGGTGTAGCTTTGTGGGATGGCGGTTCTACTGCAGAAGTGCAAATGAAGGTCACCGGTTCACTTGGTGGCGGGCTCACTTTTTCAAACCTCCAAGTTTCAACCTCGAGTGGTTATGAGAATACCATTAGTTTGGTTGGTAACCCAATTGGATTGTATCCAAATGGCGTAATCTATGAAATCGTAACGACCCATACAGTTAGCCCACTTACAGGTGCAAGTTTGGCTGAAGCTACATTGACATTTGAATCGAAAACTGGTGATGTTGTTTTGAGTTACAGCGATGCTTTACTCTTCTCAGAAGCATCTGATGTGGACAATCTCCTCAGTCTTGAATCATCGAGCGTTCTCGATATCAGTGATGGCAAGCAAATCACCTGGCGGTTCGTGATCAATTCAAATTGGGAAGATACCGATGAGGTGCGCATCTATTCCGGCCTCATTGCATCGAATGGAGTCAATGGATTACCAGACGCCACCTTACTCGCTCCAGTTGGAGGAAATGCAGTTGAAAACGATGCCATCATAACCTCGTTCCAAGTTCTCAATAACATCGGCGTATCTCAAGACCTTGACGATGGAACAACAGGTCAAACGGTGACAGTTGCCGGCTCAATTCGCCTCGAAGATTTATCAATTTCTCCAGACCCAAGTGGATATTTCATGGTTCTTGAGCAAAAGACAATCAACAATACAGATGGAAACATCTCGATCGAATGGCTTTCAGTTGCGAATCAATCCGGTATCCCTGGTGGGGATTTCAACTGGGCTATTGACCTTGGAATGGCTGCAGGCCAAGATACCTACCGTTTCCGAATCGATGGCTACGAAGGCGGAGACACCCTCTGCCCAGCTGCCGAATACCGGCCAGACAGTTCGTGTGGAATTCCATTCAACATCTCTATCGACACACTTGACCCGAACTTGCTCGAAGTACGTATTCTCAACGGCCAAGTTGACCCCTTACATGACAGTAATTGGCGAGTTATGGTTGACGATACATGGGTCGTTCCATCATCGAACCCTACGGCCACTGGCAACCAATCAATTCGACTAAATGCCAGTGATTTACCGAATCCACCCGAATCACTTGATTTGAAGATTTGGGTTCAATATGACCATGATAATAATCTAAATGGACAAGCCGAAGCAGATGAATACATCACCGTGACGGCTTACAGCGATGGTGCTGCACCATTTGCAAATTATTCCGCATCGTTTAATGACAATGCAAATGTTGGTCAAGATCCAGTTGGTAAAGTCAGCGTTTGGATTGAAGGATTCGATAAGGCGGGCAACCCAATTAACGGTGGAGCCCCAGGATTTGAGAATGACCATTTCACGTATGTTTCGATGAACTCGAAATCTCCAATCATTCGAAACTTCTTCATCGATGATTCCCAAGACAGCCGTTTCTTGAAATCAAATCAACAACAATACAACGGAAAATGGAATCATACAATGTATGCCGGTAATGAATACCACCTCATCGTAGAAGCAAATGATGACAACGGTTGGCGAGATGTTGATTATTTCCGAATCGACTTGGCAGATGACCGAAATGACTTGACAGTGTATTATTTCCCGAGGAATGGTACCGCTTGGACCGATAGCCCATATATCGAAGTTCTTCAAGAAGACGGTGATTTCAAGGGACCGCAAGTACTTCGAATGAGTGGTAATGTCCTCATCGACCCCTTTGAATCCGACTTCTACTTGGATTTACCAATTCGCATAACATGGGGACTACCTGGTGCTACCACCTCCCTCAACAACCCAGTGTTGTATATGCAAGACCTTGACAACCCCCGATACAGAATGCTTCCAGCCCCTGGCCGCCACATTCAAGATTGGCATTACAGCGATGGAATTCAACTTGATTTCCGAGCGGATTCAGCTAATAACCTGATGATTACTCCATTATTTTCCGATCTTATGGAACCTATTACGCAAGATGTTCGAAGCGGCTTTGTTTACCCCGGTGACATAATCTCTTTCCAAGGTCAGTATGCTTACCTTGACGGAATCCTAAATGAAGTTTACATTACCCCCGAAATTAAATTGACCCTCGAAATCACTCGGCAACCCGGTTTAATGGATGGGGCAAAAGGATATATTTCATATCCAGGTGAAGTGACTTACCATTCATTCACTGGTGGTGTCTTTGACATCAATATCACAGCCCCCCCAATGACAAATGATTACACCTACACATTCCGTTTGTGTCCATACGATGCTGGCGGCGGCAATGGTTGCAATTCTCTTGATCAGAATAATGAAGCAATCGAAGGATTGCCATTTGGTGCAGTTGATACTACTGCAGCAATTTGTGCATCATCTTCATCGTACGGTTGTCAAACTTTCAACCTCAAAATCGATGGAACTGCCCCTCAAGTTGTTGCAAACACATGGACTCTCAAGAATGGCAGAGGTGATGGTGGAGTCATTGCGAATGTTTTACCGACATCAACGTTCCACTGTGTCGATGTTGAAGTGATAATTGCAGAACAACAAGCCTTGTTCCAAGGTGATGTTTCCGTGGCTTGGAGTTTCTTCACCGATCCAACCAATAACATCACATGGCCGATATATCGTTCGACCTTTGGTGGCATGCCATTAAAGCAAGAATTAACACTCACTCCAAGTGGCGGTTCTTACTTTGCATCCGCAGAGTGTGTCGACTTGTGGCCAATCTCTGAAGGTCAATCCGACCCTGAGGCATCACAAATTGACAACGTTGAAGTTGTCTTCTGGATTGATGCAACCGACTCGGCAGGAGCACAAGCTATTTCGGGCGGAGGACCGACAGATGAAGGCGGAATTGGGCCTATTTTCTCAAGTGACCCCGAACACAAATCCTTGTATCAATTGATTCACGAAGAAGCATCATTTGCCATCACTGATGTGGTGATGAGACCAGCTAAACCAGAAGTCGGTCAGGACTTGGTATTGGAAATCAAAGTGTTGAATACTGGAACAATGGATGGCTCAACCGTCCTCAATATACGTTCGGTCATCAACGACGGTGTACCATTGCTTGAAGGCGATGTAACGACCGGTGAGATTGCAGTTGGTCAGTCGGCTTGGGTGGAGGTAACACTTCAGCAATTCGATTTAGCAACCACAGGTATGTATTATCTCATTTCCGATAACACGACCACTGAGACTCTGTACAACGGTTCAGCAGCAGGAGAATCTTTCAACGTCAAGGTTGAGAGTCAATCCTCAGATTCAAGTGGGTTTTTCCTCATTCTTGCGATTCTAGGAATCGCAATAGCAGTGCTTGGAACCCTTGTCTTTGTCTTGTCACGTCGTGGTGATGGTTCAGACCTTTTCGATGAATATGAAGAGGAAGGCGGGAAAGCATATGTGGAATTACCAGGACATCCACAGCCAGTCAGTGGGCCACCTCAAGCCGCAGCTCCTATGGCAAATATTTCGCCTGAAATGGCTCATGCAATGACCCAATTCCCACAATGGACTCAAGAAGAAATTCAAGGTTACTTGGACCAAGGATGGAGTGTTGAAGCACTCAGCGAATGGGTTAACAGCCAGTGAGCGTGAAATGTGTGCCTGCTCGACTTGAATGGGACGACCATGTTTGGAATGACCCAGATGGTGGTCAGATTTTGCTTCATGCTGTCTTGCCGACCATAGTGTACCCACGCTCGATGCGTCCAAGGGATTCCTGGAATGGTTTGGCCTTACTCGAATCACCCGATGTCGTTGATTTATGGATTCAAGAAGAAAAAGATGAGGCTGAATCACCAGGAGTGAATCTTTCTCATGGTTTGATTTCAGGCGGCGCATTTGGAATTTTTTTGGATGAAGTCACCAGGGTTGAAGATGTCACAAGTGGCAGATTCCCAGATCCTGAACCACGACGATTACACCGCAACGCAGTGCGCCACGAACGGCCAGTTTTTTTCATAGAACCTACCGCAGATGACGAGGGTTGGAACGAGCATCTTACCCTTGAAGCCAAAGCAGCATCACACTGGAAGAAATTACTTGGAATGATATCCATTGGCGGAAAATGGAGAAAGCGAGTCAAAAAGAATATTTTTGATGCTCAAAAACCACCGAAAGGGGTCTCAAGTAACTTTGGTTCAGCAGCGGTCTTGTCTGCTACATGGTGGGATTTGAGTGAATGGGTGGTCGGACCTCAAGTCTGCAGTTCCCGCAATCAAAGGTTTGCAGCACGATTACGAGGTGCTCTTGCCACACTTCGGGCTGAATTTGGAAACGATGCAATATTATTACTGCCGTTGTATTTACCACACAGAAATGCAATTCTTGAGTCCTTGAATTCTCTTCCAAAACAAGAGGAGATTAGTTTAGACACCACTTCACCCGATAGACAAGAGGAGGAATGAACATGTCCACTACAGCCATCGCAGTTCGAATTGAAAATCATCTCGTTCGTTTTATTCCACCCTCACCTATCGACCAACAAGCCGTCATTTCACAACTCGGCGGTCAAGAAACCAGCGGCGTTGTTATCAAAGTACTCGATAGCCCTCGTGCAACGCTGGTGATCGACGGACAAGGCCGAATTACAGTACATGGAACACACCGTGTTGAAGCGGCCCGAGCTGCTGCAAAGGAATTGATGCTTCGCCTTGGTTTGAGTGATTCTGGTTTAGAAACGGAATTAGGTCCTGTTATTGCTTCTTTTGATTTTGGTCAACCGTTGAACATCAGTGAATTAGTCGGAAGTTTTGGTGCAGGGACTGCTGTATATGATGAACGCCTTGGATGCAGTATCCTTGAAGATAGCCGGCATAATCTCACGATTCATGTTTGGCCAAATGGCCGTTGTATCGTTCCTGATGCCCGTCACCAAAATATCGTGGCCATGGCTGCAGTATATTGGAGAAATCAATTGAAAGAGAAGAACCTCTTCATTTAGATAACGAAGAGAGGGCATTGTCTGATTTTCCCCCATGCGTTGAAATCGCATGAACTCCAGCGTTTGAATGAGGGCCATCCATGCAAGAGAATGTGAATTGGACTGGCCCGATTCTCGACAATCATTTCCATTTGAACCGGAATGGCCGTTTTCTTGAAGCCGCTCGTGATTTCAAACATGCAGGTGGCACCGATGTCGTGTTGGTTCACTGCCCTGACTTTTCAGCCCCACCAACTACAAAAAAAGGTCACAGTGAGGCGTATGCAGATACTGTAAAAATGGCAGAAGAAGTACGCAAGGAAGTCGGACTTGGAGTTCGCGTTGTTCTTGGCCCACATCCGGCTGCATTCGCTCACCAATTCGCTGCTTGGTTAGAGGAGTCAGGCGAACAAGGAGTGCAACGTGCGATGGAGAATTATCGTGAGAGTATTGATGCAGCAGTCGAATTTGTCCATGAAGGCAAAGCACATGCCATTGGTGAAGTTGGTCGCCCACATTGGCCTGTTGATGAGCAAATTTGGGAATTGTCAAATACACTTTTATTAGAAACGATGCACATGGCTCGTCAAGAGGGTTTTGCTTTACAATTACATGTTGAAGGTGAACTCGAAACGACGTATCGAGATATGGCGTCGATGGCTGAAAAAGCAGGACTTGATAAAAACCGATTAGTTCGTCATTACGCTCCGGCAAATATTTCTGGAAAGATGACACAAGGCATCACCCCAAGTGTATTAATTGGTAAAGGAGCAATTGAAGAATTGATGTCAACTGTAGAATCCTGCTCCCACGGTTTTCTCTTAGAAACAGATTACATGGATGATCTACGCCGTCCAGGTGCAGTATTGGGGCCGAAAACTGTCCCGAAACGAACAAAACAATTATTGGAGGCCGGTTTAGATGAAGAATACCTTTGGAAGGCTCATCAAGAACTTGCCGAAGAATTGTATGGTCCCAGTGTTTATTGATGTGAGTCGAGGATTTTGACTTCAAAATGCCATCACATTCATGAGTGAAAGCATACAGCGACCACCGGTGGCAACTATTCGAAAGGCATTGATTCTTGGACTCGTCCTCAGTCTCTTTCTGGTTCCATGCATTGTTGGACCATCCACAGCACAAGGCTCCCCGCTCCCCGCAGTGGAGTTATCTTGTGGCTCCGATCCAATCATGGATGTTCACCCAACATCAGATGCAGAAGCCGCAGTAACGTGCACTGTTACGAATCCAACTTCAGCGAGCGAAGAAATCAGCATCACAAAAATCGAATGGGATGGCGTTCTGGTCGAGATGGCATTGAGTGAGGATACTTTTACTCTTGGCGCAGGTGAAGAAGATACCTTTGAAATCCTCTTTATCGGTCAAACTAAAATTCCATCAACAATTCAATATTCGTTTGAGATTGAAGCCAAGGTCGAATCTTGGAACAATCTTCCATACGGTGATTTACCAGAAGGATTTTGGGTTGCTAATACTTCCCATATTGGCGATTTGGAAATTCAAAGTTACGGCATGGTTGAATTACTCCTCTCAGATGTGACGACACGCAACATGGAAACCGGTGATGAAGTTGAGTTCAGTTTCCAGGTCACCAATAAAGGCAATTCCGATGACAAGTTGGAAGTTGTGTTCGCCGATACCGCCGAACTTGAGGCCGCTGGATTCACTTTCCCTAAAGGGAAACTTATCAGTGAAGATGTAGATTACCAAGGGACTTCTTCAGTAAAAATTCTCTCCATTCGAGCGCCTCCGGAAATGAATGAAGACCTTAACTTGCCTTTGTTAATCCGAGCTCAAAGCACAATTGACGATTCAGCATCTTTCAGTGAAATTACCATCAATGTGGATATGAAAGCATCCAGTCAAACGGGTGGCCTCGGGGACTTAAATCCTTTGAGTTCTGATAACCCCTTGCGGATTGTAGCAATCGTAGGAGGGGTGATACTGGTACTTCTTTTCATTGTAGTCTTGGTCCGAGTTGTTTCAAAGAAGAAACCAAAAGACAAATTGCAAGTAAAAGTGCTTGAACCAATCATTCTGCCTGATGAACCGCTGCAAGATTCTACGGACGGTGATTTGGATGATTTCTTTTCTGACCTTGATGACGAAAACATCGAAGCCGATGAATTCGATGATTTATTCGATGATTTGTAAGTACCTCGGCTCGCAAAAGAGGGTCGCTGAACCACGGTTTTCATCAACACAACATAGGTAACAGTCATAGGTTGCGTGGGACGGCCAACACTTACCCATTGGGTCGGTGCATTTATGCTCAAATTACAAGGAAAGACAGCCTTCGTCTTCGGCGTGGCCAGTGAAGACTCTATTGCATGGGCAATTTGTCAGCAACTTGCAGCAGCAGGTGTGACGCTGTACCTCGGTTATCAGAAGCGTTTCATGAGCCGTATTTTCCAGTTAAAAGATAAATTACCTCAAATCGGAGGATTTTACCCCCTCGATGTAGCCGAAGATGCTTCGACGAGAGAATTTTTCGAAGCCTTTGAAAAAGAACACCCCGGTACGAAAGCAGACATTCTCATCCATGCAATTGGTTTCGCTCCACGTGGGTGTTTCGACCGGCCTATTCTTTTCGTTGAAAACAGTGATATAAACACGGCAATGACCATCTCGGCAAACTCGCTTCAACGTTGTTTGAAACATGCACTCCCTTACCTTAACCCCGGTTCCTCAACCATCACCCTTACCTACGCAGCCTCCAATCGCTTTGTGCCAAATTACGGAATCATGTCCATGGCTAAAGCAGCTCTCGAATGTTGGACGAGAGAATTGGCCTGTCATCTTGGGCCCGAAGGTCACCGAGTCAATGCAATTTCTTCCGGCCCAATACGGACCATCGCTGCAGGGGGGGTTCCAGGCTTTGATAAGATTCTTGAACATGTTGAAGCCAATTCTCCATTGCGTCGAAACGTCAGCCAAGAAGATGTAGCAGGAGCTGCATTATGGCTTGCAAGTTCTCTTTCAAGCGGCGTTACAGGTCAATGTATCTATGTTGACGGTGGCTATTCAATTACAATGGTACCTCCGAGTATCATGAATGAATGAGGTGAATATATGGTCAAAGATGCGAAAGGAAAGGAGGTCGGAGGACTTGAACAAGGTCCGTTTGAACCGATTGCAGTCATTGGCGTATCTGCCTTGATGCCCGATGCACCAGATGTCGAAACATTTTGGCAAAACATTCTCGACGCTAAAGTAAGTATCCGAAAAATCCCAGAACACCGATGGATCGGTCCTATTGAGCATTTTTACCGTGAAGGCGGCCCAGGAAATATCGAAGAAGGCTTCACCTATGCACGTATCGGTGCAGTTGTTGAAGGCTATGATTTCGATTGGCGCCGCTGGAGACTGCCCCCAGGCACATTGAATCAAATTGACCTGGTACAACAATGGGCTGTTTCAGTCGCAGCCTCAGCAATTGAACAAGCAGGATACGATGGAAAGACCAAAGATATCGACCGGTTGCGAACGGGAGTTGCTTTTGCAAATGCACTCGGAGGAGAAAATCGAAATTTATCCAATATTCGGATTTATTCTAATCACACGAATGAATTGGCCAAATCCCAGGGCATGCCTCAAGAGAACAGTGCAGCTTTTATCGAATCCATCGTAGAAGGTGCGCCCCGTATCAATGAAGATACAATGCCAGGTGAACTTGCCAATGTCGTCGCAGGGCGTGTCTCAAACCTTCTCGATTTACAAGGTCCTAATTTTGCTATGGACGCCGCATGCGCTTCTTCGCTTGCGACTTTGATGGATGCATGCCGGCTGCTGCAAATGCGCCAAGTCGATGTAATGATTGCTGGAGCAACAGACAGGAGTATGGATGCACCAACCTTTGCAAAATTCAGTGCAATCGGAGCACTTTCAGCTACACATTCAACTCCGTTTGATGCTGGAGCCGATGGTTTTGTCATGGGCGAAGGTGCTGGGGCATTTGTTCTCAAGCGACTTTCGGATGCGATACGAGATGGGGATGAAGTTCATGCCGTTATCCGTGGAGTTGGGGGCTCGTCAGATGGCCGCGGTAAAGGAATCACTGCACCAAGTCAAAGGGGCCAAATTCAAGCGCTTGCACGAGCATATTCTCAAGCAGGATATGAGGCAACGACCGTTGAATTAATCGAGGCACACGGAACATCAACAAAAGTTGGTGATGCAACGGAACTTGGAACACTTGGTTTGCTTTGGGACGGTTCACCGGCTGGCGACCATGTCGCCGTTGGTTCAATTAAATCCCAAATTGGTCACTTGAAGGCCGCTGCAGGTATCGCAGGTCTCATCAAAGCGGTTATGTCGCTTCATCACCGAACCATCCCCCCATCGGCTGGTTTCAAGACCCCAAACCCAACAGTTGATTGGGATAGAAATCCCTTTTTCGTACCGACTCAAGCACGAGAATGGCCTCGACCTGAAAACCATCCACGCAGAGCAGGAGTTTCTGCTTTCGGATTTGGAGGCACGAATTACCACGTGGCATTAGAAGGATTCGAACCCGAGTATCATTCCGAATTGGCCCAGCAATGGGATCAGCGATGGGCTGCCTATTCCAAAACGGAATCAACATCTATTCAGAACTCAAACGCAGCCTCAGTTCTTGATGCATCTGCAACCCCTTCAATGTCGCATGATGAAATGAAAGCGGTGGAAGGTGGAATTCTTCTACTCTCTGCGGGTGACCTTACTTCTCTCCAATCGAACTTAGAAGCGGTTGAATTTTCAGGAACTCATTTCGATGAAGACCCTCGCGGGCTGCGGCTCTCTTCTGTATTGAATGAAGCATCTTCAGAATACGATGCTTCCGAAGCATTCCGAATGTGTATCGTGGCAACTTCATGGATTGAATACCACAAACGAACCTCCTTGGCCATCAAAGCGATGAGTGACCCTGAAAAATGGAGCTTCTTACAAGCCCAAGGTATTCTTTTGACCAACGATCCAGCCCTCCACCCGAAGGCCAAAGTAGCACACATGTATCCTGGCCAAGGAAGTCAATATGTTGGAATGACGCATGATTTGTATCAGCGCTATAGTGCTGTTCAGAAAGTTTGGGCTCAGGCCGATGAAACCATGGTCGACGTTCTCGACGGAGAGAGTTTATCGAGTTTTGTTCTCCGTTCGAATCTTTCAAAAGAGGAACGAACAGAAGCGGAACATAAACTCAAACAAACCGAATATACTCAACCTGCAATGCTTACTGCAGACTTAGCAATTGAGCGTGCCTTCAACGACCATGGGCAAATGCCTGATATGGTTGCTGGACACTCTCTCGGCGAATATGCTGCATTGATGTCTGCAGGAATTTTAGACATGGATGGTGCCTTGCGGGCATCAGCGGCACGAGGTACAGAAATGGGCTCTGTTGTCATCGATGACAAGGGCTTGATGGCGAGTGTTATGGCGCCGTATGATGAGGTGGCATCCGTTCTTGATTCAATTGAAGGATATGTGATTGCAGCCAACAAGAATTCACCGAAGATGACAGTTGTCGCAGGGGAAACCGAACCTGTACAACAAGCGATGGCTTTGTTTGAAGAGAAAGGTTTCCAATGTGTACTTTTAGCAACATCGCATGCATTCCACTCACGTATTGTCGCACCTGCCAATGAACCATTACGCCGTTTCCTTGAGAGTCTTGAGATTCGCTGGCCGTCTATCCCAATCACCGCAAACGTCGATGGAACATTCTATCCGATGGAGGGCGAAGATTCGAAGGCTGGAGTTTTAGGGAAACTCGCCCCCCAAATGGCTTCTGCAGTTGAATGGACAACACAAATTGAAACCATGTATGCAGCGGGAGCACGCGCCTTCATTGAAGTTGGACCAAAGCGAGCATTGACCATGTTTGCAGTTCAAATTTTAGAAGACCAACCACATTTGCCAATTATGTCAAACCATCCAAAACAAGGTGGCATCGCGACATTCCTTGGTGCGTTGGGGACTTTGGCCTTGGCAGGTCGCCGGCCTCAATGGCCATCAAATGATTCTCACGTTATGACCGAAGCATTCCGTGCCGGTCCAGTGGAAGCGTATCAAAGCGCTTCTACTCCTTCACATTCAACTACCGAAATGGATGATTTGAGAACTCGGTCCCGTCCATTGCCTTCTACTGGCAGTTCGACACCAGTCGTGCAACAGGTGGTCGTTCAATCAACAACCAACAAAACAGTTGATCCCGAAGCGGCAGCAGCAAAAGCCAAGAATGCTTACATTGGCGACCGTCTTGCTGCAGTCAGCGGCTATCCAGCAGGATTTTGTAACGGTATGGTCAATCTTCGACTCGGACTTGGAATGACTGATGCTGAAGTTTCTTCAGTGATTCAAACGATTGCCAGCGAAGCAAAAACCGATGCAACATTCGATATTACAACTGTAGTTGCAGCAGCAGATTTGACGAAATGGGTCACTTCACCACCTTCTGCTTGGAGGCCAAGAACATCTTTGCTTCAAGTTCCAATGACCGAAACTGGCTCAGCCCCTATGCCTACTTCCGAAGGTCATGTTGACCGACGAAGTACTGACCCGTATGTGATTACAGGCGTTTCTCTCGGCCTACCAGGTGGCGAACGTGTCTTCGATGAAGATACCTTTGAGCGATTGGTTCGGGGTGAAACTTGTCTTTCAGAAGTGAGTGATGAATACAAACAACGCCTACTCGACAAAAACATTGTACGTCTCATAAAAGGCCGAGATGGCTCTGTTAATTTGGAACAGGCTACAGAATTCGGGGACATACCTCAACTTGCCGGCATTAAATCGGCATTTGACATTTCACAAGAATTCGGAATCGATCCAAAGGTGGTCATCGCATGGGACATCACAACTCAACTTGCGGTAGCAGCCGGACTTCTAGCACTACGTGATGCAGCAATTCCATTGACTCCAGTTGAGCAAATCGGTAAAGGAGGATTGCGCTTAATCCGTAATTGGCAAGTTCCTCAACACCATAGAGAACGAACCGGAATAGTTTTCGCGTCTTGTTTCCCTGGACTTCAGATGGCAATGAAGCATGCCAAGAACAACGGCGATGATGGCGAAGGGCAATTTGACCGGCGATATTTATTCCAGACACTGAACATGGGTCATTCACAATTCGCTCAATATACGGGGATACGTGGGCCAAATACAACCATCAATCTTGCATGCGCTTCAACGACTGCAGCCTTTGGTGTTGCAGAGGATTGGCTTAACAGTGACCGCGTTGACCGCGTTGTTATTCTTTCTGCGGACGATGTAACTGGTGAGGATTTGTGGGAATGGATTGGGAGCGGATTTGCTGCTTCTGGTGCAGCTGCCACAAGCAACATAATTGAAGAAGCAGCATTGCCTTTTGACCGTCGTCGGAATGGGTTAGTACTCGGCATGGGTGCTGCTGCATTCGTCGTAGAACGGCATTCAGAGGCAAAGGCACGCGGCGTCCAACCCATCGCTGAACTCCTTGGAACACATTCAGCCAATTCAGCATTCCATGGCACACGACTCGATGTCGAGCATGTAGCAGAAACTGTCAATTCCTTTATCGGCTCAATGGAAAAGAAATGGGATATTGATCGTCATGAGATTGCCCCAAACACCGTTTTCTTTTCGCATGAAACGTATACACCTGCTCGTGGTGGCTCAGCGCAATCCGAAGTTCGTGCCTTACGTGAGACGTTTGGAGAAAGCACCGACCGTTTGGTCATTGCTAATACGAAAGGATTCACTGGACATCCAATGGGTGTTGGAATCGAAGATGCAAGTATGTTCCATGGTATGAAAACAGGACGGATACCTCCAATCGCTAATCACAAGGAGACCGACCCTGAACTTGGAAAACTCAATTTATCCAAAGGTGGCGATTATTCAAACATTCAATACGGGCTACGCTTTGCTGCTGGCTTTGGTTCTCAAATGGCTCTTTCATTGGTACGAAAATGGCCGATAGTCGGGGACCGAATCGATGGGCAACGTTTCCTCGCATGGACTCGTAGTCTTGCCAATACCGAAAATGTAGTGATGCGGATTCTGGATAACAAACTTGTATCGTATGTCAACGGTGATGACAATCTTCACGGCGGAGTACAAGGCCACCCTTGGCCTATCACAGCCGCTTGGGAAGGGAAACCTTCAGTTGTTGCATCTTCACCACCCCCGGCTCCAATCGTCCATACGGCTCCAGCCGTTGTAGAATCTGTTTCTCAACCGGAAACAACTGTAACTTCTTCTCCTGCCACGGATTCTGATTTGACAACAACAGTGATTGAAGTGGTCGTCAACCATACTGGTTATCCTGCAGATTTTGTTGAATTAGATCAAGACCTCGAAGGTGAACTGGGCATTGATACTGTCAAGCAAGCAGAAATCATGGCAGATATCCGTGAGCGCTTTTCTCTCCCGTTGGATGAAGAATTCGTGCTCTCAGACTATCCTACATTGAACCATATGATTGGTTACATACAACGTATGCAAGGCGACTCATCTGCTGTTCAGCCAATAATGGCAGTACCTGAAGTGGTGCCTACTCCGCCAATAACCTCTGTAACACCACCGGTAGTTCCAACGCCAGCAATTGCGATAACTGATGACTCTGAATTAACTGCCATTGTTGTCGAAGTCGTGGTTCAACACACAGGTTATCCAAGTGACTTCATTGAACTGGATCAAGATTTAGAAGGTGAACTGGGCATTGACACTGTTAAGCAAGCAGAAATCATGGCAGATATTCGAGAACGCTTTACACTCCCCCTTGATGAAGAATTTGTTCTCTCCGATTATCCAACGCTCAATCATATGATTGGCTATATCCAGCGGATGATGAGTGATGCTCCTGCACCAGTTCCGAATGCAGAACCCGAACCTGCAGCACCTGCTCCCCCTCAGCCTACCGCTCAACCTACCGCTCAACCTGCTGTTGTTGCTGCACCTTCCGCACCTTCCGCTGCTTTGACAACCGATTCAAACATTCAAGAGCAATTGATCGAAGTTGTTGTACGTCATACTGGATATCCAAATGATTTCATTGAATTGGATCAAGACCTTGAAGGTGAATTGGGTATTGATACTGTCAAGCAAGCAGAAATAATGGCAGATGTTCGAGATATATTCGAACTTCCGGTTGATGAGGAATTTGTTCTTTCAGACCATCCTACATTGAATCACTTTACTGCCTATATTCATCGGATGAAAGGTGGTTCAGTTGTCGAAGCACCATCGGCCCCCGTCGTTGAAAAAGTATCGCCAGTTGTTGAATCACCAGTCGTTACGCCAATTGTTGTAGAAATGGAACGTCAAGAGAATTGCCGCCGATGGCAAGTCGAAGTCGAAGCATGTCAAGGTACAGGTTCATTGTTAGCGCTCGACGGAACCATCGTGGTTACGGATGATGGTTGGGGAATCGCAGAAGCATTTTGCCAACGCGTAGAAGCACGAGGAATGCGTGCAGTGCGAATTGGATTTGAGAGTGAGATTCGAGATATGTCAAGCCATCAGGAAGCAGGTCGAACCGTCTACCGAGCAGACCCTGCCAATCCTGAGCATCTTGCATTGGTCTGTAAAGAACTCGAACAATTCGATGTAGCCGGATTGGTCCATATGGCGCCTATGAAACTCGCAGGAGCTTCGTGGGAAGATGACACACAACCCTCGTCTCAAATTGCTTTATCCGCACATGGTTATTTCTCTCTATTACAAGGTTTGGACGCACACCTCGCATCTCGTAAGGATGGACTTGTAGCCTCAGTAACTGCAATGGATGGACGGCATGGAAACATCGGTGAGCGTTTTAACTCAGTTCAATGTGCTGCATCTGGTGTGACAAAATCATATTACTTTGAACAGACACATTTGCGAATGCGTGCCCTTGATTTACATCCAGAACTCATTCTCGATGCCGACCAAGCCGCTGAACAGATTGATTCTGATCTATTTGAAATTGGAGGCGAAATCGAAATTGGATTGGACCGTGATGGTCGTCGATGGACACTTGTAGCCTTTGCTGAAGACCTTGAAGGCGAGATGACATCTTTGCAATCCGATGACACATGGCTCGTTTCCGGAGGCGGTTCTGGAGTTACTGCTGCTTCAGTCATTGGGGTAGCATGCAACTCTCTCAATGCAGGTGCTCACTTTGCCCTGCTCGGCCGTTCAAATCTTTTAGAAGAAACCGAAGCATGGGTTGAATGGTCTGAAGCACAACTGGATGGACAAAAGACTGCTCTTCGTGAAGAGTTGGTGGCAGCCAGTGAATCTGGTAAGGTCACGATGGTCGAATGGAACACAGCCTGGCAGAAATATTCACGTAGCCGAGATGTATACATCACGATTAAAACGATTCAAGAAACTGGTAACGAAGCGTCGTATCATTCGGTTGATGTGATGGATAGAGAGGGTATGCAGGCTCTTGGTTCATCTTTGAGTCGGCCGATTACCGGAATTATTCACGGAGCAGGTCTCGAAGATTCAAAGCTGGTTGCTGCGAAAGATTACAATGTATTTGACAAGGTTATCCGAGTCAAAATTGATGGTTGGCAGTCCCTTTTGGCGGCCACTGAATCCTCAGGAGGAGAACTCCGTTTCGCTTCATGCTTTACCAGTGTCTCGGGTCGATTTGGCAATAACGGCCAAACCGATTACTCGGCTGCAAACAGTGTTCTTGACGCAGAAATGGCCCGCTTAACAGCAAGTGGCTCATGCCGTGCAGTGGCCATTGCATGGACGGGTTGGAGAGATGTAGGTATGGCGACTCGTGGGTCCTTCCAAGCAGTTTTTGATGCTGCAGGAATCGATACCATCTCTGTAGAGAAAGGTGTTGAAATCTTTGTGAATGAAGCACTACAAGGCGGTAAACGCCGAGTACTTGGCTGTGGGAACCTCGGCTCCATGGATGCTTTTGATGCATTCCGTGAATCGCCCCTTCGTCTTCCAGCAGAGATGGCAGGCGTCATTGCAGACCCCTACCGTTTCCCTTTCATCGACAAGGTACTGTCGGTTGATGAACGGCAATCTTTGACGACCCAAACCACTCTTTCTGTGGCTGACCATCCGTTCTTATCGGACCATGCTATCGAAGGAGTACCGTATCACCCAGGCGTCATGGCTTTGGAGATGTTTGCCGAAAATGCACTTTTATTGCGGCCATCTGCATGCCTTGCAGGATTTGAAAATGTCTCTTTTGGCCTTCCTGTGAAACTCTTGAAAGGGGAAATGGTTGTCCGTATACATGCGGAATTGATTCGAGGAGATGGAGAAATGAGTTGGATTGCTTGTCGTTTATTATCTGATTTGATGAATTCAAAAGGTGAAGTGTTCGGTGAACGAGAACATCACAAAGCAGTGGTTCGAATCGTTGAACGAAGAGAGGACCTTGGACCATTTTTACAATCTGAAGTCGATGCGTTACCCCAACTCGGTACACCAGCTTTGGGTGAGTTGGTTGAACTTCCATCGTTCATCTACCGACGTTATTTCCATGGCCCCCGTTTCCAATCACACGGAGGAGTTCTACGCGGAATTGGTGATGCTGAAACACCTGGTGCAGATGGTATTGCTCTGATGCGTCATCAACTGCCAATGCTCGATCAATTTGCTATGGAATCCGAAGGCGAATCCGTTCTTTTGGAATCACTTCCAATGCTCATTGAAGCAGGTTTCCAAAATGCAGGTCTCGTTGCTATGGAATCCGAAGGCTTTTCCTCACTTCCAGTGGGTATTGAATGGTCTTCGATGTTGCGAGTGCCCGAACGAAATGAAGTACTCAGAATGCGGAGTTTACGAATAGCCGTTGAAGATGCAGGAATTACCGTTCATGATGTCGTCATCGTTGGAGATGATGACGCTCCAGTACTCGCTCTCAAAGGCCTACGTCTCAAGAGTATGGCTCCAGTACCGGAAGATCAATCGTTCTCGCTTGAACGCTGAGGTGAGAAAGTGCACATCGAGGAACTTATTCCTCCTCATCCACTTCCTGTTCGAATTCTTTGTTTACGTTGCCCAGTTGACCATTTTGAACTCGAACAGGTGATGCTGGCTTCCGTTGATGAAGTTGCAACATTTGCAGTCGAAAAACGGAGAACTGAACACTTGTCAGGTCGCTGGCTTTTAGCACAAGCGCTTGAACAATGGGGACTTGACCCCACTCAAATTGAAGTACTCCGGACTGAGTTGCGAGCCCCTGTTTTAGCTTATCTGTCTGGGCTTTGGGTCCGTACCCCCTTGCCTTCTATTAGTATTGGACACGCCGGAGGTTGGGCGTATGTGGCGGTCATTGAAACGGGATGCTCTGTCGGTATCGACGCGGAACCAGCAGACCGAGGAATTGCCAAGAATGCGTTTGATATGATGGCTCGGGGAGATGAGTTAGTTTGGTTGCAACAAAACCCTGATCGAGCAATCGAGTTGTGGACTTCCAAGGAATCGGTACAAAAAGCGATGCAAATGGGCATGCACCTCAACCCACGCAAAATTGAAATTCCAATTGGAGTAGGTGTTGGTAATATTTCAATTGAAAATTCAAAAATTCAATTGCAGAATTGGGTATTTAGGGGGGCGAGAGTTTCACTTGCTTGGCACAATAAATCGGTTCATCTTCGGACACCAGAAGATGACCTGTTAGATGCGACTCGAAGAGCGATGCAAGAACAAGAATGGAGTATTGGATGTAAAACTACATCACAAGTACCCTAATCATTTCCAAAACTGGTATGCCTCACGACTCGTTTCCCACGGTATGCCAACCGCAATGCCGAGTTCTGTCAATATCACATAATTGAAGAGGAGATAGAGAAGATAAGCAACACCGAGGACCAAGAGTGAAGTGTTGATGACTTTACGGCGATTCTGTTTTGCTTCATCCAGGGTGCAGATGCCTTGGTTTCGAAAATACATCACCAATCCAATGATGACACTGAGTAATGCGATAAGAAGCATCGTTGTTCGGAACCAGCCGAATCCATCGCCACCCCAATACAGTGTATCAGAGAGTGCTGCACCCGTGGATACCGTAGCGAGGCCAAACATAACCATGACTACAGAAGGTAAGCAGCACAACGAAGCGATGAACGTAGAACCAGCAATATATTTCCACATTGACGAGAACAGAGTTGTGGAATGTGTCTCAGTTTCGCCTTCTTCCATGATGTAAAAGAGTAGGTTGTGCTTTTTAAATGATGCTTTATTCCAGAGTAGCAGTATTACGGATCTCGGGTGTTTGGTCCGCAATCAGGAATTCGAGCATTGCCGCCCACATGACGAATTCAATAGACTTCTCCAACTCGTCTTGGCCTCCGACAACAGCCACCATGTTATCGAGCGTGTCACTCGGAGAATGGTAGGCATCGTAGTCATCATCATAAGCGCCGAGATGGAAAATTGTTTGAGCCCCTAAATCACGGAATGTAACATGGTCTGAGCGGCCAAAGGTATCTTCATGAACATCCAAAACAAGGTTTTCATGCTCATCCCAATGCTGGTCACATCCAGCTCCAAAGGTTCCATCAATTGTCAGGTTCATCGGGGCTTTGAGGACATTACGGTGGACATGGTCGAGAACTGCAGTAATTGCCAATTCATCTATCGATGGGTCATTATCAGGACCAGACCAAGCGTGGTAGGGGAATGGTTCTCCTGTTGACTTCATTGCCGGCCATGAAATACCCATCATATCCATATTGATGTAAAATCTCAATTCCTTATCTTGCGGGAGGCAATAATCACAATCATTATTTGCAAAGGCATTCGATCCTCGAAGGCCTTCTTCTTCGGAAGACCACAGGGCAAGGAATGTATCGCATTCGAACTCGAGGTCGATGAGAACTCGAGCAAACAGCATCATGGCAACAGTTCCAGCGGTGTTATCGTATGCTCCTTCGATCGTTCCGCCACCGGGTGGAGTAATTGGGGGTGCTGTGTCAAAGTGGCCACCCATGCCTTGGACACAATCGCCAGAGCGTCCAGGTTTCCATGCGATGATATTGAGTGATTCAGGTTGTGTTGGGTTGAGATGGTCAGCGACGCGCAAAATACTCGTATCATAGCCGAGACCTTCGAAATTACCATGGAAATAACTTGCAGCACGTTCCATGGCAGGGTTTGGAGTTCCCATCCATCGGTCAACATATCCACCGCATTTCGTCGAATCTGCGCATACAGAGAGTATGAACTCCATGTGTTCAAACCAGTCTTTACCGTTGACAATTGGCGTTCCATTCTCCACTTCCAAGTCAACAGTTGTCGTCGTTCCATCGTCGTAAATCAGTGTGAAGGTCGTTGATGTGACGTAAGGGGTAGTCAAAATTTTCCCGTTGAGCAATGCCGCATCAGGAACCTGAATGGCACCAAGAGGGACGACGCTGTTGTTGACAAAGAGGAGTACATCATCTGGGACGACAAGACGAGTTCCTTCACCTTCAAGCGTGAATGTATGCCATTCTCCACTTCGGAGTGGATGGTCACCAGCGGGGGCGAAATCGATAAGCAAGACTTCACCAGCTTCTTGAACTTCTTTTTCATTTTCTCCAAAGCAACCCGCAAGCGGTGCCATGAGCATCAAAGCGATAAGCGAGAAAGCGCGCAGAGAGTTGAACATGATGACCCTTAGAACATGGCGACTCCTTTTTGTTCTTAGGGCTTCGCCTTTCGTGGATAGGTTCGAAGGGCACGATGTAGTGCGAGACATTTCGTGAACTTCATATAGGGTAACCGAGTCCGCAGTATGTAACCGATGGTTAAGTAGTCGGGGGGATAAAGATGACTGGCAATGATGATTTCGAAGAAAAACTGATTGAACAGATCACTGAATTGTTCCGAAATATGGGCATGAACCTCGATAAAAAGCAGATTCGGGCGTTGATGGAGCAATTCCGTTCGCAATTCGAAAACCTCGGTCTCGATGCTGAAAAAATTGCGAAAGGCGATGTCAATTTCAATTTCGACTTGTCTCAATTGAGCAAGATGTTTGAAAAAGGTAAGTCAGTCGAAGATATCTTGCAAAACTTAGGCGTCGATGTCCAAGTTGATGCTAACCCTATAGAAGTGGACATGCCAGAGATTGACGACGTAGAGGATGAAATTTACAAATTACCAGCAGATGATGTCTATCTTGACGGCTGGAATATGTCGGTGACCATCGATTTTACTCTCAAAGGCGATGTTGAAGAAGCTGAAGTTGAACTTTCTCTCATCCGTAATGGTCATCAATTGGAAATTTTGAAGAACACGCAAACTTCTCCGTTGGCACGTGTCAAATTACCTCACCCCTGCGACGATGTCGTTGAGTGGTCCCTTAACAATGGTATTCTCGATGTCACCCTCAAACTCACACCACAAGGCTCCGCCGTATCTGAACAAGATGACGACGACGACGAAGACGAGGGTGATGATAACGATGAAGTACCGGAAATCCCTGATGTGCGTCTCGATCTTGGCGATGACCAAGACGACGATGACGACGGTGGAATTCCGATTTTTTGAAACGTAAGGAAGTGAAAATATGAGTAAAGTAATAGGAATAGATCTTGGAACGACGAACAGTTGTGTAGCGACCATTGAAAACGGTGAACCCGTTGTCATTGCGAATGCAGAAGGTGCACGAACAACCCCCTCGGTTGTTGCTTTTGCAAAAGACGGTAGTGAACGCATGATTGGCGTGACTGCAAAGCGACAAGCGGTGACAAACATTGACCGAACTTTGCTTTCAGTGAAGCGTCACATGGGTACGGATTGGAAAACGACCATTGACGATGTCGAATACACACCTCAGGAAATTTCAGCATTTATTCTTCAAAAGTTAAAGGCAGATGCCGAAGCCTATTTGGGACATGAAATCAAGCAAGCTGTCATTACCTGTCCTGCATATTTCACAGATGCACAACGAACCGCAACCAAAGATGCTGGACGCATTGCTGGTCTTGAAGTTCTACGAATTATCAATGAACCAACCGCAGCAGCTCTTGCATACGGTGTTGACAAAGGCGAAGACCAAACTATTCTGGTCTACGATTTGGGTGGTGGAACTTTTGACGTATCGATTTTAGAAATCTATCAAGTCGATGGTCAACCTCAAATTGAAGTCAAAGCAACCGCCGGTAACAACAAACTCGGTGGCGATGATTTTGATGACCAAGTTATCAATTGGCTGGTCGCAGAATTCAAACGCGACACTGGAATCGATTTGTCAAAAGATGTTCAAGCAATGTCACGACTCAAAGAAGCTGCTGAAAAAGCCAAGATTGAACTTTCTGGCACTCAACAAACTCAGATCAACCTACCTTTCATTACGATGCGAGACGGCCAACCCGAGCACTTGGACATAACCTTGAATCGTGCGAAATTCGAAGACCTCGTATCGAAGTTGATTGAAAAGACAATGGGTCCAACCCGTCAAGCAATGAAAGACGCTGGCATCAAGAAAGGCGATGTTGACAAAGTCATCCTTGTCGGCGGCTCGACTCGTGTACCTGCTGTTCAAGAGGCGGTGGAAAAAGAAGCTGGGAAGGAACCTTACAAAGGAATCAACCCCGATGAAGCTGTGGCTATGGGCGCCGCACTCCAAGCAGGAATTATTGCTGGTGATGAAGGAGTTTCTGACATTTTGTTACTCGACGTCACGCCTCTCACACTTGGTATCGAAACCCTCGGTGGTGTCATGACGACAATGATTGAGCGAAATACGACCATTCCTGCTCGTCGCTCTGAAATATATTCAACCGCAAGTGATAACCAACCTGCAGTTACCATTCACGTTCTTCAAGGTGAGCGAAATTTTGCTAAGGACAACGTGACACTCGGGGAATTCACCTTGGTGGGAATCCCAGCAGCACCTCGTGGAACTCCACAAATCGAAGTTACCTTCGATATAGATGCCAACGGAATTGTTGATGTCAGTGCTAAAGACATGGGGACTGGAAAGGAACAATCGGTGAAAATCGAATCACAAACTTCACTTTCTGAAGATGAAATCCAAGCCAAGATCAGTGAAGCTGAAACATTTGCAGAAGAAGATCAATTGCGCAAGGCAAAAGTTGAACTTCGTAACATGGCGGACCAAGTGGTCTATCAAACTCGTCGAACACTCGACGAATCGGCTGACAAACTCGATGATGCTGATGTTGACCCAGTAAAGGAGCACCTCGATGCATTGGAAAAGATGGTTCAAGATGACGATGGTAAACCTCTCGAAATCGACGCTATCGATGATGCTGCAATCCAAGCAAAAGTCAAGGAAGTCGAAGAAGCAATGCATGTTGTTTCGGCAAAACTCTACGAAGCTGCTGCTGCTGAAATGGCTGAACAAGATGGTTCAGCCGAAGATGGTGATATCAACGTCGATGGCGATGATGTGGTCGATGCGGACTTTGAAGTCGTCGAAGACGACGAAGATTGAGTCAACCTCAGTCATCGTTGACCTTATGGAGAAGAGTTTGGTGGCTGTGCTATGAGCGATGCGCCCATTCTCAAGGATACCGAGCGTACCACGGGACGCAGTGCTCTTCAGAACAACATTCAGGCAGCAATGGCTCTTGCTGGTGCTGTGCGTTCAACCTTGGGCCCTCGTGGCCTTGATAAATTGTTAATTGATGACGATGGGCGAACCCTTGTTACCAACGATGGCGTTACAGTGCTTGAATCAGCGAAAGTGGAACACCCCGTAGCACGAATGATGATTAATGCCTCTTCAGTACAGGATAAAATAGCCCGTGATGGAACGACTTCGACCGTTCTAATGTCGGCTGAAATGTTGCAAAATGCTTGGCATTTAGTCACTCAAGATGTTCATCCTGCGATTATTGCACGTGGATTCAGGATGGCTGAAACCCATGCACATGAAGTACTCATCGAGTTGACGCTCGAATCAGAACATCATCACCGTTTACTTGCTGCACAAACTTCACTTGCAGGCAAAGGTCATCTTTCCATGCAATTATTGCTCGCTCAACTCGCCGTTGATGCTGCTGAAGTAATTCAGATGGATACCTCAAATGGTGTAGTAGCCGATCCGACACGTGTGAAGATATTACCACAATCGGGAGGTAGCATTAACGATACACGATTGGTGACTGGATTGGTTTTAGCAAAGAATCGAATTCATGAAGACATGCCCCGCGTCGCAGGGGCTGGAAAAGTTCTTCTTGTCGATGGTGGAATTGAACGACGTTCAATGAAAAACGATATGAAAATCAATGTGACCTCCCCTGGAGTCCTCGAAAGTTTCCGGGCGAAAGAAGTCGAATTGCTCCAACAACAAGTCGAACATCTCAAAGGACTCGGAATCGGATTACTTGCTTGCAAAGAAGGCATCGATGAAGAAGCACGAATCCTTCTTGCAAAAGCTGGAATCCAAGCGTTCCGTAGAGTGGCACGCTCGGATTTGGACCTTCTTGCCCGAGGCTGTGGTGCAACCCTTGTATCTGAAGTGAAGCGATCAACTTCAACCGATTTAGGGGCTTTTATTTCGAGTAAGAATGAGACATGGGGCAGTGTAGCACATTGGATTGTTGAAACCGAGGAAGGTGGTGCGACACTGATTGCTTGTGGAAGTACAGAAACAGTGCTTGGAGAAGTGGAACGAAGCTTTGGAGACGCACTTGGTGTTGCTTGTAGGATGCTTGAAGATCCACGCCTATTGGCTGGAGGAGGGGCAACACATGTCGCTTTAGCACGTCGATTACGGCGCTTTGCTGAATCGATTCCTGGGCGTGAACAACTTGGTGCAGAAGCCTTTGCTGATGCACTTGAAGTCATTCCTCGAGTTTTAGCTGAAAATGCGGGATTAGACCCAATCGATACCTTATTGCAATTGGTTGCAGCACAAGTGAATGGTGGGGAGAACTCACATTATCTCGGATTAGATCTCCTGAACCGTAGGCCTGCAAATATGGTAGAACAAGGTATTCTTGAACCGTATTTGATTGCTCGTCAATCGATTGCAGGCGCGACTGAAGCAGCCATTTCTATTCTTCGAATCGATGATGTTCTGTGGGCAAAACAAGACCCAACGATGGCTGAAGTCCCAGAAATGGAATAGGTATTCTAAACGACTCATCACCCTGATGTGCGGGTAGTTGCTTCAAATAGGGGTCGGAGAAACAAACTTTGATGGGAACTGACAGTCAAGCCTGTGTGGGCATAGATGATATAGCGATTCATTTCCCTCGTTTGTTCATGGATATGAAGGACTTCGCAGAGTTGCGAGGTGCTGATTATGATAAATTAAACAAAGGACTTGGCCTAGAAGCAATGTCGATTCCGGATGTCCATGAGGATACTGCAACCATGGGTGCGATGGCGGTTATGCAAATTATTGACCGCAATGGGCTTGATCCAAACTTGATTGGGCGAATGTACCTTGGAACAGAATCCGCTTTAGATGGTGCTAAACCAACAGCCACGTATATTGTTGATATGCTTACGCAACGCTATGAAGAACGTTATGGCTCTGATTGTTTTCGTAATTGCGACGTTGTCGACATGACTTTCGCTTGTATAGGTGCAGTCGATGCTTTGCACACAACCCTTGATTGGGTTGCTCGTTCGACCGAACATGATGAACGAACAGGAATTGTAATTTTCTCTGATAATGCGAAATATGCTTTGGAATCTTCTGGTGAATATACCCAAGGTGCCGGAGGTGGTGCGTTACTGGTCCGTCGTAACCCTCGACTTCTCGAGATTCCAGATTGTATTGGAGTCTCGACAACACCTGTTCACGATTTTTTCAAACCTCGGCGAGAAGTGAGTATCCGTTCAGTCATTACCAATGTTATGCAACTCGCCCAAGAGACCGGGCAAAACATGAAGAAAGGTCTGATTGAAAGGATGATTCGTCATTTACCAGAATCAACAGTCCGTAAACTGGGCATCTTTTCTCACGGTGAAGAGAAAATCAGTGTTCACCGAGACGACCCTATTTTCGATGGACAGTATTCCAATCGTTGTTACCAAGACGCAGTTCGACAAGCCTTCCATAATTTCGCAAAAAAAGCCGAAACGCAAGGCCGATATAATCATGAGAACGATACGCGACTCACCGAGCAATGGTCACGTATCATCATGCATTTGCCATATGCTTTCCAAGCCAAACGAATGTTTCCAGATATATTCAGACATGACCGGCAAGATACAGAATATTGGAAGTCCATTGCAGAGCAACTCGGCCCAATGCCAGCGGAGCTCAACTCTGACGACCCACAGATTATCGAGATTTGGGAAAAAGCCATGGATGGTTACCGTCGAGCAATCTCTAAAACACCAGAGTATCTCAAGTTCCATGAGGACCGAATTGAAAAAGGACAGCGAGCAAGCAGTTTGATTGGAAACCAGTATACTGGCTCAATTTTCCTTGCTCTCATGTCGACCTTTGAGTCAGATCTGGAAGAAAACAGTAATCTCGATAACACCTTATTCGGTCTATGTGGTTACGGCTCTGGCGCTAAAGCAAAAGTATTCGAAGGGAAAGTAAGTCCACGTTGGAGAGAAGTCGTTTCTCGATGGCATTTGTTTGAACGCCTTGGTGGACGTGTTGCTATCGATCACATCACCTATGAAAACCTCCACAAAGGCTTGCAAGATGACAGTGTAGTCACACCAAACAGTGAGTTTGCTTTGGTTGAGATTGGTGATAAAGGCCTCGATGAAGGCGCACGACGTTACAAATGGATTGGCGCTTAAGCAAAATCCAAGACGACCTTACCGCAATTGCCTGAAATTGCTAATTCTACCGCTTGTTCGAAATCATCGATTGACATTCGGTGAGTGAGGATAGTATTGACATCGATGAGCCCTCGTTCAAGTAAATCATGCATTGTATCCCAAGTTGACCACATCTTTCGCCCGTTAATACCTTTGATGTGGAGATATCGGAACACGACTTCGTTCATCGGTACTTCTGGCATCGAGTTTCCGTAAACGGATAGAATGTTGACATAACCGCCCATGCGAGTACTATGGACCGTATTTGCCAATGCTTGTGGCGAGCCTGAGAATTCACACGAGTTGTCCACACCTCGGCCATCGGTTGCTGCTAAGATTTCTGCAATGACATCATTTTCTTTTCCGAGAACAAGATCAGCTCCTAACGACTTTGCCAAATCCATACGGTAGGTATTGTCCCAATCGACAGCAATGATTTTTTTTGCACCCATTGCTTTGGCAGCATTGACGGCAAACAATCCAATTGGGCCAAGACCATGAATCGCAACGGTCGCACCTTTGATTGGTCCTCCAGTGAGCGTATGGATTGCATTTCCTAACGGGTCTTGAATCGAAGCATGTCCAGGGTCAAGTCCATTTGGAATATGACGTGCATTAACCGCAGGAATCACAAAATATGGGCCAAAGGCACCGTGATTATGAACTCCAAAAATCGAACCATTTTCACAAATGTGTGCATTCCCTTCATCGCAACGAGGGCAATTCCAACAGGCGAGATGGCATTCTATTGCGACCAAATCTCCGATTGAGTGGGTGTCTACTCCGTGCCCTAAACCAATGACTTCCCCACATGTTTCATGGCCAGTAATTGTGCCGAGTGGGACATTTTCGCGACCCCATTGGTCCCATTTCCAAATATGAATGTCAGTGCCGCATACTGAAGTTGAATGAGTTTTGACCAGAACCTCTCCGTCAGCCGGTGTAGGGACAGCGTGTTCAATTCGAGTGAACCCTCCCTCAGTATCCTCTGTTTTGGTCCAAGCGAACATGGTTTTCGGAACTTCGCTCATGCTTCCCCTCCTTTCTGTTTCAGTGCACCCACTCTTTGATTCTTCGCTCAATCTGTCATGATGAGATTTTTTGAAACAAGAGGTATGTTGATATGGGAGGCGCGACGGCCTAAAAGCCCGTTGATGTGCATGAAGTACGTTGTGGTGAGCGGGGGAGTTCTTTCTGGATTAGGGAAAGGCGTAACCGCAAGCAGTATCGGCGTCTTACTAAAAAGCGCTGGACTGCGAGTAACTTCTTTGAAAATCGACCCTTATCTAAACAGCGATGCTGGAACAATGTCGCCGTTTGAACACGGCGAAGTTTTCGTTTTAGATGACGGCGGCGAGGTTGACCTCGACCTTGGAAACTATGAACGATTTCTTGATATCAATCTTGGTCGAGACAACAATGTAACTACTGGCAAAATCTATTCAAAAGTGATTGAAGCCGAACGTCGTGGTGATTATCTTGGAAAAACAGTCCAAGTCATTCCCCATATTACCGGAGCAGTTCAAGATTGGCTTGAAGAGGTAGCTCACCGACCTGCTGATGGCAGCGATAAAGCGCCAGATGCATGTATTATTGAACTAGGTGGAACCGTTGGTGATATTGAATCCGCTCCTTATATCGAGGCTCTTCGTCAATTTCAATTCCGAGTCGGTCGTGAAAATGTCACATTCGTCCATGTTTCCTTGGTTCCTGTGATGGGGCCCGTTGGTGAACAAAAGACCAAACCAACCCAACATACCGTCAAAGAACTTCGAGGATTGGGAATTACACCCGATATCCTCGTCTGCCGTTCCACTTCGCCTTTGAACGATGAAACACGAGAAAAACTTGCAGCATTTTGCCATGTTTCTCCAGAAGCGGTCATGTCGGCTCACGATGTTCCAAACATCTACCATGTACCCTTGATGCTGCATGAGCAAGGCTTGTGTGATATATTGAAACTCGATTGCAATGCTACAGACCTACTCAAGCAATGGAGAGCCATGGCTTATCATCTTGATACCTTATCAGAAGAAATTCATATTGCTATGGTCGGAAAATACACAAACTTATCCGATGCTTATCTTTCAGTCATCAAGAGTTTACAGCATGCTGCAATGGCAGTGGACCGAAAATTAATCATCGATTGGATTGAGGCAAGTCACCTTGAATCAGATTGGGAAGATGCCGATGAACGTGAACAAGCATGGGAATCACTCAAGCAAGCTTCAGGCATTTTGGTTCCAGGTGGTTTTGGTGACCGTGGTGTTGAGGGCAAGATCTTGGCAGCAGGGTATGCGCGAACATCCTCAACTCCCTACCTTGGAATTTGTCTCGGTTTACAGGTAGCAACCATTGAATTTTGTCGAAACGTGCTTGGATTTGAGGATTCGAATTCAACAGAATTTGATGAGAACTGCAAAAATCCAGCCGTAGTCTTCATGCCCGAAATTTCCAAAACTCACCTCGGTGGAACTATGCGATTGGGAAGCCGTCCAACCTTATGGCAAGTTGATACTTGCAAAATCCGTAGCCTCTATGGTGAAGGCGACTCAGTCGATGAGCGTCATCGCCATCGATACGAAGTCAATCCGGATATGATCGAAACCATCGAATCCGCAGGTCTCGTGTTTGTCGGGAAAGACGAAACAGGACAGCGATGTGAAATTTTTGAACTCGAAGGACATCCGTATTATGTTGGAGTCCAATACCATCCAGAATTCAAGAGTCGTCCTGGCCGTCCGAGTCCACCGTTCCTCGGTTTACTCAAGGCTGCAACCGGTCAACTGTGAATCAAGCCTCTTCGATTCGAATGAGTCGTGTTGTTCTGAATCCTTGTAAAATTTTGATGAAGCGTTTTGTTTGGAACACTTGGTCAAGTTCAGTATCACCAGTATCGATACGAACAGCACTGAGTCCAATCAATTTAGCAGGCGTAGCAACACCGAGAAGATTGTCAATTCCAATCATGACTAAGACCTCAGGAGAGAGTTGAAGATTCCCTCTTCCGATGAGGAACCCTTGCCCACCCATTGGGGACAGTAACAGTAAACGAGGACGAGGCTCGCCGTTTTCATCGACGTGTAGATCAATGATTTCGAGAAGTTGTTGTTCATTCAAGTCACTGAAGAGTTTACGTTTACCGTTTTCCACCGGTCCAAGAATATCAATGCCAAGTAAGGTGAGTTCTTCTCCACAAAATTCTCCCATTCGCTGTAGTGTTCCACCACTGCCCCAGATAATCATCAGATTCCCATCACTTGAAAGTAGAGATTCAACATGCCGAGCCAATCCTTCGATGGTATCAGATTCGCTTGTTCGCTCGACTTGTTCTTTTGCACCTTGCATGAACCGAGGACTGGAAGGTGTCCAAGCCTCGCCATACATGCGTACTTTCCAAATACCTTCTTGATAGATTTCTTCATCCAAATCCATAACTTCGGTG